>Ga0194128_10000110_pt1 | contig 140507 bp, 134 predicted proteins | sample TA2KigCa65mmetaG_FD_148650 | JGI IMG/M metagenome (GOLD analysis project Ga0194128, IMG submission 148650) | Freshwater microbial communities from Lake Tanganyika, Tanzania - TA2015037 Kigoma Deep Cast 65m | ecosystem: Environmental > Aquatic > Freshwater > Lake | place: Tanzania: Lake...
CGTTGCAGGGGCACAGGCACCTCCCGGATTGATGCGAGAAGAGCGCGCTCCGCTCCTCTGCGCACAATCCCGGGCGCCAGACAAGGTGGGATCGTTGCGAGAGGAGCGCTGGGCCCTCCTGAACGAACAAGCCCGGGGAAGGGTGGGGGAAGGGGGGAGGTCGGGGGGGTCGAAGGCGAGCGTACCGGCGGCTGGTGACAACGACGGCCGCCGCGAGCAGACAGTCGGCGCCCGAGTCGCGACAGGGAACCGGGAGTTACGGGTCGCGCGGGAGGCCGAGCACTCGTTCGCCGATGATATTGCGCTGGATCTCGCTCGTGCCGCCGGCGATGGTGAGGTTCCGGGTGAACAGGAACTGGTGCGACCAGCCCATCGGCACGCCGTCGAACACTGCGCCACCTGGACCGCACAGTCCGAGCCCCACCTCCTGCACCTTCTGGTCGTGCTCGACGCCGAGCAGCTTGCGCACCGACGCCTCCGAGCCGGACGGGTCGGCACCGCCGAGCGCGGTGAGCGTGAGCCGGAACCTCAGCACCGCGAGCGCGTAGTCGCGCACGACGAGCTCCCCGGTCTCGGCCAGCACCGCGGTGTCGTGATCGAGCCCGCGGGCACGGACGGCGTCGAGAATCCCTCGCACGCCTCGACCGATCGTCGAGCCGCTGCCCATGAACACCCGCTCGTTCGCGAGCGAGGTGCGCGTCGCGCGCCAACCGTCGTGCTCCCGCCCGACCAGGCAGTCGTCAGGCACGAACACGTCGTCGAAGAAGACCTCGTTGAAGAACGCGTGCCCGGTGAGCTCGCGCAGCGGCCGGATCTCGATCCCCGGCGTGCTCATGTCGAGTATGAAGAACGAGATGCCGTCGTGCTTCGGGGCGTCGGGGTTCGTGCGCGCGAGGAGGATGCCCCAATCGGCTTCCTTGGCCATCGAGGTCCACACCTTCTGCCCGTTGACGACCCAGCCGCCCTCGACGCGCTCGGCCCGCGTCGACAGGCCCGCGAGATCGGAGCCCGCGCCGGGCTCGCTGAATAGCTGGCACCAGCCGATCTCACCGCGCAGCGTCGGTGGGATCCAGCGCTCCTGCTGCTCCGAAGTGCCGTACACCATGAGCGGCGGCAGCGCCCACGCCCCGATGTTGATCCCCGGGCGGACGATCTTCGCGGCGCGGAACTCCGCGTCGACGACGACCTGCTCGACTGCGCCGGCGTCGCGCCCCCAGGGCTTCGGCCACTGCGGCGCGATGTACCCGGCCTCCGCGATCTTCACGCGCTGCTCGTCCGGGCCCATCCCGTGAAGCGATGCAAGAAACGTCCGCAGCTCAGCGCGGAGCCCCTCGGCTTCTTCGGGGAGGTCGACGGCCAGCCTCCGGCGCGCGCCCCCGAGGGCCGCCTCGCACGCCCGTACCTTCCACGTGCTCGGACTGCCGAGGAGCGCGCGGGTGACGAGCGCGCGACGAAGGTAGACGTGCGCATCGTGCTCCCATGTAAAGCCGATACCGCCCAGCACCTGGATGCAGTCCTTCGCGGTCTCGACGAACCCTTCGATCGCGAGCGCGGCCGTGGACGCCGCGGTCAAGGGCGCGACTTCCGGATCCCCGGCCGCGCGCGCCGCGTCCCACACCGCCGCGCGAGCCAGCTCCGTGCGCGCGAGCATGTTGGCGCAGCGGTGCTTCACGCCCTGGAACTGCCCGATCGGCCGCCCGAATTGGTGCCGGTCGCGTGCGTAGGCTGCCGCAGTGTCGACGCACCACTGCGACGCGCCGACGGCCTCGGCCGCGAAGAGCACTGCCGCCAGGTCACGAGCGACGTGCACGGGGAGGTCGCCGAGCACCCGGCTCGCCGGCAGCGCGACGTCGACGGTCAGCTCGGCGACCCGGCGGGTCGGGTCGAGCGACGGAAGCTCGCGCGCTTCGTACTCCCCCTGGAGCAGCACCACCCCGGTCCCGCCCGCGTCGGCGAGCACGAGCTCGGCCACATGGCCGGAGAGCACGGGTGAGCAGGTGCCCCGCACCACCAGTCGCCCGTCGTCGCGCGTCTCGGCGTCGAGGGCGCCGTCGAGTGCGACGGCGCCCACGAAACCGCCGGCCGCCAGCCCCGACAGGTACTCCCCCGCCTCCGGCATCCCCCCGTCGACCGCCGCCTGGAGCACCGCGGCCGCGAGCACGTGGCCGAGGAAGGGGCCGGGCGCGCCGACGCGGCCGAGCTCCTCGAGCACGATCGCGAGCTCGACGAGCGAGTAGCCCTCGCCGTCGTTCTCCTCGGCCACGTGGATACCCGTCCAGCCCTGGCCGAGCAGGTCCTGCCAGAAGATCGGCAGCGTCTCGTAGTCGGCATCGAGCAGCGCGCGCGGCACCGACGGCGGGCAGTGGCGTTCGGCCCAGCCCCGGACCGCGTCGTGCAGGGCGAGGTGCTCGTCTGTGATCCCGATCGGCATCGTTCGATCCTACGGATGCATCTGACGGCCCGTCAGATTGGACCTAGGCTCGCGGCGATGCAGGATGTCATCATCACCGGCGGCACCCTCGTCGACGGCACCGGCGCCCCGCCGCGGCGAGCGGACGTGGCCGTCGACGACGGCCGGATCACCGAGGTGGGCGAGCTCACCGATCCCGACGCGCGCGAGGTGATCGACGCCGGTGGACTCCTCGTCACACCGGGCTTCGTCGACGTGCACACCCACTTTGACGGTCAGGTCACGTGGGACCCACTGCTCACGCCGACGTGCTGGCACGGCGTGACCACCGTCGTGATGGGCAACTGCGGCGTCGGATTCGCGCCCGCGGCCCCCGACAAGCACGACTGGCTGATTGGGCTCATGGAGGGCGTCGAGGACATCCCGGGCTCGGCACTGTCCGAGGGCATGCAGTGGGGCTGGGAGTCGTTCCCCGAGTACCTCGACGCGGTCGAGCGCGCCCCGAAGATGCTCGACGTCGGCGCGCACGTCCCCCACGGCGCGGTGCGGGCATACGTGATGGGCGAGCGCGGGGCGAAGAACGAGCCTGCCACGCCCAACGACATCGAGGCAATGGCCGCGATCGTGCGCGAGGGAATGCAGGCCGGCGCGCTCGGCTTCTCGACGTCGCGCACCATCGCGCACATGGCGATCGACGGTGAGCCCGTTCCGGGCACGTTCGCCGCGGAGGACGAGCTGTTCGGCATCGGTCGCGTGCTCGGCGAGCTCGGCACCGGCATCTTCGAGCTCGCGCCCGCGGGCGCGCTCGGCGAGGACCTCGCGGCACCCGAACGAGAGATGGCCTGGATGCGCAAGCTTGCGGCCGCGATCGGCCGTCCGGTCAGCTACGTGCTCACGCAGAACGACCACGACCCCGACGCGTGGAAGCGCATGCTCGCGCTCGCCGCCGACGCGGCCGCCGAAGGCGCGCACGTGCACCCCCAGGTTGCAGGCCGTCCGATCACCCTCCTGCTGGGACTGCAGACCTTCCATCCGTTCGCGTACTGCCCGAGCTGGCGCGAGGTCGGCCTTCTCGACCTGTCCGAGCGGGTCGCGCGGATGCGCGATCCCGAGGTTCGGCGGCGCCTCGTCGGAGAGGCCCAGACGCCCGACCCGGCGATGACGCAGTTCCTCGATCCGGCGAAGGCGTTCCCGCTCGGCGACCCGCCGAACTACGAACCCGACCCGTCGACGAGCATCGCGGCACGCGCGGCAAGCGCGGGCCGCGATGTCTACGACTTGTACTACGACCTGCTCCTTGCCGACGAAGGCCGCGCGCTGGTGATGCGGCCGCTGCTCAACTTCTCCTACGGCAACCTCGACCCCGTCCGCGAGATGCTCCTGCACCCCACCACCGCGTGGGGGCTCGGAGACGGCGGCGCGCACTGCGGCACCATGTGCGACGCGTCGACACCCACGTACATGCTCACGCACTGGGCCCGTGATCGCGACCGCGATCGGCTCCCGGTGGAGTGGATCGTGCGCAAGATCACCTCGGACACCGCGTCGCTCTACGGACTGGGCGATCGCGGCGTGGTCCGCCCCGGTCTCCGGGCCGACCTCAACGTGATCGACCACGAGCGCCTACGCCTGCACGCTCCCGAGATGGTGCACGACCTCCCGGGCGACGCGCGCCGGTTCGTGCAGCGTTCGGAGGGCTACGTGGCCACGATGGTGGGCGGTCGGGTCACCCTCGTCGAAGGCGAGGACACCGGCAAACGGCCCGGCACTCTCATCCGCGGAGCGCGTCCGTCCTGACGCCGCAGCCACCGGGCGGCAGCGGCGCGCCCATGGACGCGCGCTGCTCGACGAGGCGGGCGAGGCCGTCGAGCTCCGCGAACCGGCGCTCCTGGCACTCGGCGTCGGTGAGCTCCTCGGGCTCCGTGGTCACGAACGGCCCGGGAACCGGACCCTCGAGGTCGCGCAGGCGCATGCGAGATCTGGTGATCTCCGCGGTGAGCATCCGCTCCTCGTCGCCGAGCTCGAGCAGCACATCGGCCGCGCGCAGGTAGCCGTAGTCGAGCGACGCGCCGATCAGCGTCCGGTCGACCGTGAGCACGTCGTGCACGTCGAACTCGGGCGCGACCATCTCGAGCCGGCCGCGCCAGCCGATCGGGGGCTCCATGTCCTTGACCAGCGTCTCGTCGGGGGCGATGTCGGAGCTGACCCGCCGCGCGAGGTCGAGCAGACCCCGGTTCTCGACGTCGGCGATGGGCTCGACACCGGGAGCCGACGCGACGACGGCGAAGACGAGGCCCGACGCGCCCACGAGCCCGACCGCCGGCTCGACCGGCAGGATCTCACGTACCCCCGCATCCACGTAGTGCTCTTCGCCAAGGCGCGCCGGGGGGAAGATCACGGGAATCGACGACGACGCGACGGCCGCGTCGACAATCGAGACCGGATCCCCGTTCCTGCGGGACCCGTCGCGACCGAGCAACTCGCCACGCTCGGTCACGTAGCGCAGCTCACCGGTCTCGAGGCAGACCGCGCCGATGCGCAACGTGATCCCCGAGCTCGGGATGCGCTCCGGCACCAGACGCGCTTCGAGCATGGCGCGGATCGGGTCGTTCCGCAGCAGCGACCGCGCGCGCAGCGCCTGGCGGACCGCCTCGAGCGTGCCGTCGGCATCCGGAGGGTTGCGCACCATCTCGCCGAGCATCCGCAACACGACGCGCGCCTGGCTGCCGGCGGCACCGTGCTCGGCCGCCCGGCCCCGCATCTCGGAGGCCCACGCCGAGTGCCCCCGCAGCTTCTCGAGCCACGGATCCGCGATCCACAGGTCGCCGTTGTCCTGCAGCCCGTGCCAGATCGCGACCAGCTCGTCGATCGCGCGCCGCCCGGAACCGGGATCGTCACCCTCGGCGAGCTTCGCGCCGTTGATCGCGCCGACCGACGATCCGCAGACGACCGACGGCCGCACCCTCACCTCGTCGTAGAGGAAGCGGAGCACGCCGGCCTGGAAGCTGCCTTGCGAACCCCCTCCGCTGAGCGCGAGCCCCACGGGCCGGCGCGTGACCGAGCGGCGCAGGTTGCCGAGCGCGCGGCGCGCTCCACGCGACAGGTCGGCTCGCACGGGCGGCGCGCTAGACGATCTTCTCGCCGTTCCGAGTGATCGAGATGGCCTGGGTCGGACAACCCTGACCCGCGAGGATGACCTTGTCCTCGGGGTCGCCGACCGGGTCGGTGACGATCGCGACGCCGTCGTCGTCGAGGTCGAAGGTGTTCGGGGCCCAGAACGAGCAGTTCCCCGACCCCATGCACACCTCGCGGTCGATCACGATCTCGAGCGCCACCTGGTCCCCTCTCGTCCGTCTTCGGCTGCGCCGACGCTACCCGACCTCGTTGGCGATCTTCTCGGCGAGCGCCCTGACCTCCGCTTCGTGGTTCTTCGGCGTTCCCGAGCCGAGCGCGATGTCGTTGTACGACAGCGCGTAGACCTTGCCGTCGGTCACGAACTGCAGGTCGGTCCCGGCGGCGGCGGTCTCGTCGTCCGAGCCGCTCGCCGCGGTCTCGTTCGCCGTGTCGGCGCCGTTCCCCGAACTGGACCCGCCATCGTCGCCCCCACACGCGGCGACGGCGAGGACCCGCGCCAGGGGGAGCGCACACGAGACCCCGAGCCACTTGGATCGTGCCGACATTGCCACACCTCCGCGGGGGTCCCACGCCGAAGGGGTCCTGCGCCTCACGAGGCCGAGCCCGACTGACATTGCCGTCATACACTACGTCGCGATGACCGGGACCCAGTGGAAGCTCAACTGGCAGCGTCACGAGGCCCACGGCCTGCTCCCCGACCCCGAGCCGAGACCGATTCGGCACACGATCATCTCGGTCGACGACCACCTCGTCGAGCCGCCGACGATGTTCGACGGGCGGCTGCCGCGCGCGCTGGCCGACTGCGCGCCACGGGTGGTCGAAACCGTCGAGGGCCACGAGGTCTGGGAGTTCGACGGGAGCATCTTCTTCCAGGTCGGGCTCAACGCGGTCGTCGGTCGCCCCCGCGAGGACTGGCTCGTCGAGCCGACGCGCTTCGCGGACATGCGCGCGGGCTGCTACGACCCCGACGCCCGCGTGCACGACATGGACCTCAACGGCGTATGGGCGTCGGTCAACTTCCCGAGCCAGATCACCGGCTTCTGCGGCGCGGTGTTCTCGCGGTGCTCGAACCCCGAGCTGGGGCTGGCCGTCACGCGGGCCTGGAACGACTGGTTTTACGACGAGTGGTACGGCGCGCACCCCGATCGGTTCGTGCCGATGGGCATCACCTTCCTCGGCGACGCCGAACAGGCTGCGGCGGAAATCCGGCGCAACGCGGCGCGCGGGTTCACCGCGGTGACCCTGCCGGAGCAGCCGCACCGGATCGGCATGCCGAGCATCTTCTCGGGCTGGTGGGACCCGGTGATCGAGGCGTGTGCGGAGACCGACACCGTGATCTGCCTGCACGTCGGCTCCACCGGGACCGTCGACGTTCCCCCCGACTCGCCGCTGGTCGCGTTGAGCGCCACGTTGTTCGGTCAGCTTTCCCTCGGCTCGTGCGCGGAGTGGGTGTGGTCGGGCTACGGGGTGAAGCACCCCGACCTGCAGATCGTGATGAGCGAAGGTGGGATCGGCTGGGTCGCGATGCTCCACGACCGGCTCGAGAACGTCGTCGACCGTTCGGGCTACGGCTCGTACTTTCCCGGCGACGGCGAGCTACGGCCGGCCGACGTGCTCCGTCGCAACTTCTGGTTCGCCACGCTCGACGACCCGTCGACGATCGTGACCCGAGACGTGATCGGTGTCGACCGCATCACGTTCGAGACCGACTACCCCCACGGCGACGGCACCTGGCCCGACTCCCAGCAGGTGTTCGAGGAGGTCTTCGGCGGTCTGCCCGCCGACGAGGTCGCGATGATCAGCCACGAGAACGCTGCGGCGCTGTTCCGCCACCCGCTCCCCCCGCGCGACAGCCCCCACGCCGCCGGCCTCCGCCCCCACTGACCGACCTCGGCACGCTGTGGTCCGCATTGCGAACCGATTCGCGGCGAGAACAGGCTGGGCTCGGGTGGTCTCAGGCGGTGCGGGCCACCTTGATCGCCTCCCGGATCATCGGGACCTGCATCGGGAGGCGCACCCACGCAGCGACCGCCGAATCGAACGGCGGCTTTGCGCCCGGGATACCGCCGTCGAGCGCGGCCTGGATGTTCGCCGGGTACACGCCCACGAGCACCGCAACGGTCAGCCAGGCCCCGGCCCTGCGCGTGCGCGGGGCGCACAGCAGCGCAGCGCAGGCCAGCTCGACCGCGCCACTCGCGTACGTCCACGCACGCGGCCTGCCCGGCAGCCACCGGGGCACCATCGGGTCGTAGAGGTCGGGCTTGGCGAAGTGCGAGATCCCGGCGCCCCCCATGAGGAGCACCGTCTGCCAGGGAAAGCGTGATCGGGTCTGTGCGACGTTCATGCCCGACCCTAGGCCGCGTCGAACAGCACGGGCAGCGTCGTGGGCGACCGGAACCGCTCGCCGTGGATGTGCACGTCGTCGGCCTCCCAGCGCTCCGGGTCGGCGCGCAGGTTCGGGCACCGGTCGAGGAGGCGGCTGACCGCACTGGCCATCTCCATGCGCGCGAGGTGCATGCCGAGGCACATGTGGACCCCGTGGCCGAAGCTGATGTGGGGCACCGCCGGTCGGAACAGGTCAAAGTCGTCAGGGTGGTTCCAGCGGGTCGGGTCGTGGTTGGCCGAGCCCACGTTCACCGTGACCATCTCGCCGGCCTCGATCGTCACGTCGCCGACCCGCGTGGTGCGCGCGCACTCGCGCGAGGTAATCAGCAAGGGTGGCTCCCACCGAATCGACTCCTCGATCGCCTGTCCGACCAGCGCGCGGTCGTCGCGCAGCGCCTGCATCTGGTCGGGGTTGGTAAGCAGGCCGAACAGGAACGAGCCGGTGGCTCGGTAGGTGGTCTCGGCGCCGGCGGGAAGCAACAGGCGCAGGAACGAAAAGATCTCCTCGTCGCGCAGCCGTTCGCCGTCGAGCTCGGCCTGGGTGAGCTCGCTGATGATGTCGGTGCCCGGATCGGCACGGCGCTCCTCGACGATGTCGGCGAAGTAGTCGCGCAGCTCGGCGCTCGCGGTGATGCCCTCGTCGGGCCGTACCGACACGTTGATCACGGCGAGCGCGCGCGGGTGGAAGAAAGAGTGGTCCTCGCGCGGCAGCCCGAGCACTTCCGCGATCACCATCGCCGGGTACTGGTAGGTGAACTCCGAGACCAGCTCGGCCGAGCCGCGCGCCGCGAAGCCGTCGATCATCTCGTCGACGACGGGTACGACGAGATCGGCATCCCAGTGCGCGAGCGTCTTCTGCCGGAACCCCTGCGCGACAAGTGACCGCAGCCGCTTGTGCTCGGGCTCGTCCATCCCGACGAGCGGGTACGGGCCCATCACGACGCTCATGAGCTCGCGGATCACGCCGGACGGGTACGCGACGTTGTCCCGCATGACCTGGGACACCAGGTCGTAGGTGTAGATCTCCCACTGGCCGTCGGGGTTGCGGGCCACCGGGGTGTCGCGGCGGAGCGCGTGGAACCTCGGATATGGGTCGCGCACGTCGCCCGCGACCCCTGAGAACTGCCCCATGACGTCGAACGCTGCATATGACATGGACGTCAGGGTAACGGTCCCGGGGCAAGATCCGCGGCGACCGGCGCCCGCCCGCGCCTATCGGGACAGCTCGAGGAACCGGAAGTAGCGCTCGGCGCAGGGCTCGAGCCAGGCGGGGTCGGGCTTGACAGTCCGACCGGGCCGCGCCCACCGGCTCGCGCTCACCATCCCGCCCGACTCGAGGCCCGCGGCGCAGCGCGCGAAGAACGCCGAGCCGAGCGCAGCGCCCTCGGGCACGGCGGTGCATTCGACGGGGAGCCCGGTGCAGTCGGCCAGCGCCTGCACCCAGTCGTCGACCCGCGTGCCACCCCCCGTCGCCACGATGCGCCTCGGGCTGGTGCCGTGCGCGGCCCGCACCGCATCGATCGCGCGGCGGGCGACGAACCCCGACGCCTCGAACGCGGCGCGCCGGATCGCGGCGACGTCGTGGGTGAGGTCGAGGTCGGTGAGCAGCGCGCGGCGATCAGGGTCGTGCAGCGGGGTTCGCTCCCCGCGCGGGTAGGGCGCCCACACCGGTACCCGGTCGGGCCGCGGACGGTCGTCGGGCGCGACCTCGCGCAGCGAGCTGGTGGCCCAGTTGACGAACAGGCCGCCAACGTTAGACGGCCCGCCCGCGAGAAGCTTGCCCTTGGCCGTGTGCGGGATCACCCAGTAGCCCGGCACCTCGGCCTCGTTCGTAGTGACGGTGTTGACGATCAACGTGGTGCCGAGGAGCGCGAGCACGTCGCCGTCGTGGTCGGCGCCGGCCACGACCTGATCGGCGAGCGCGTCGATGCAGCCCGACGCAAGCACCGGTCCGCTGACCTCGCCGCCGACGCGTCCGCACTCCCACGCAGTGGGCACGAGTCGCGGCAGCTGCTCGACCCCGATGTCGAGCTCCGCAGCGAGCGCCGGGTCCCAGCCGGTCCAGTCAAAGAGGGGGTACGCGGTTGCCGCGGTCGAGGTGTCGAGCACGGCCTCGCCGCCGAGCGCGTGGTTGGCCACGGCCGTGGCAGGCCAGAAGCCCGTGGCGTCGGGCCGCTGCGCGACCGTCCAGCGCAGGAACGCGAGCAACTCGCCGCTCTCCGCCGGACTCGCCGCCGCGCCACTCGAGCGGCCACGGCCGTCGCCGTAGAGGAGTCCCGGCGTGCACGGCATCCCCGCGTCGTCGACGGCCGTGAGCGACGGCACCATTGCGCTCACGCTCACGCCGACCGGCGCCTCATCGAGCCCCAGCGCGTCGAGCGCGGCGAGCGGACCCCGATGCCATGCCGCCGCGGCGTCGTGCTGGAAGCGGTCGGGCGCGGGGATCTGGATCTCGTGGGGAACCCGCGATTGCGCGACGACGTTCCCATCGGGGTCGGCGGCGAGCGCCTTGACCGACGATGTGCCGATGTCGATCCCGACGGCGAGCTGCTGATCGCTCATGATGGGACTGCCTTCATTGGTCGGTTCCGGTGCCCTCCGTCGGCCCGCGTGCGCTGTGGGTCACCTACGCCTCCTGCCCCAGCGCGGCGAGGACGTCGTCATGGAGCAGGCCGTTGCTCGACACCGCGCTTCCCCCCGCCGCAGTGCGATTGCCTTCGAGGTCGGTGAAGCGGCCGCCGGCCTCCTCGACGATGACGAGCAAAGGGGCGAGGTCCCAGAGGTTCACGATCGGCTCCGCGGCAATGTCGGCCGCGCCCTCGGCGACAAGCATGTGCTGCCAGAAGTCGCCGACACCCCGAGACCGCCACACGCGGCGCGCGAGGTCGAGGAATTGCTTCGAATTCCCGCGGTGACGCTCCCACGACGGGACATCGGAGTAGCAGAGGTGCGCGTCGGCGAGGTCGGCGACGGCGGAGACCTCGATCGGACGCCCGTCGACAAACGCTCCCTGCCCCCGCTCGGCCCACCAGGTGTGCCCGAGCGCCGGCGCCGACACCACCCCGATGCGCAGCTCGCCTCCCTCCTCGAGCGCGATGAGCGTCGCCCAAATCGGAAGCCCGCGCACGTAGCTCGCGGTGCCGTCGATCGGGTCGACGATCCATCGCCGGGGACCCTCACCGGCGACGCCGAGCTCCTCGCCGAGCACCGCGTCGGCCGGGCGGGCATCGGCGATGCGTTCGCGGATGAGCTGCTCGGCGGCACGGTCGGCGTCGGTGACGTGGGTGGTGTCGGGCTTGCGGTCGGTCACCAAGTCGTGCGCGCGGAAGCGACGCAGCGTGAGCTCGTCGGCGAGAGCCGCGAGCTCCAGGGCGAGGGTCAGATCGTCGTCGATGGGAGCGAAGTTAGCCGGGCCATGCACACGACCCCGGCCCCGATCCGGCATGCTGGTCGCATGCGACGGGCAGCAGCACTCTTCCTCGTCGGAGTGGCGGCCGTGCTGGCGGCCTGCGGGCGCGACGACGACTCGGCGAAGGGCACCAGCACCTCCTCGCGCTTGTCGAGCACCACCACGTCGACAACCTCGGCGTCGTCCATTACCACGACCACCAGCGCCGCCGGGAGCTCCACCACCACGACCCCCGCCGACGCGGGCACCTGCGGCCCGCAGTACTTCGCCATCGACGCGGCGATCCGGGGCAGCGACATGGTCGGCCTCGCCGCCGTGGCGGACAAGTTCTCGGTCGTCGACTGCCGAATCTCGGCGGCGAACCCGATCTGGGCGGCGGCGAGCGCCGTTCCGACCCCGGGGAACGAGGCGACGTTCGAGGGTGGAGTCGTGGTGCTCGAGCGCATCGGGTCGATCTGGACTGTGCACGCGGTGGGGACCGACCAGGTGGGCTGCGACGCGCCCGCGCCGGTCCCGAACGAGCTCGACCTCCCCTGCTAACCCCATCCCCTCCAGGGTTTTGGCGTCACCACACCGCGATAATCGCGGTTCTCTGACGCCAAAGCCCCGAGGGCCGGGCCGCCGAGTGAGGTGTCAGACCTCGATCACCGTCGCCGAGCCCATGCCGCCACCTGCGCACATGCTCGCGACGCCGATTCCCCCGCCGCGCCGGCGCAGCTCGTGGACGAGCGTCACGATCATGCGCGTGCCGGTGCACGCGACGGGGTGGCCGAGGCTGCAGCCCGAACCGTTCACGTTGGTGATCTCGTGGGGGATGCCCAGGATCCGCGTGCTGGCCACACACATCGACGCGAACGCCTCGTTGATCTCGTAGACGGCGACATCGCCGACGCCGAGGCCCGCACGGTCGAGCGCCTTCGGGATGGCGTACGTCGGCCCGAGACCCGTGTCGGCAGGTGCCACACCCGCGGACGCCCAGGAACGCACTACCGCGAGCGGCTGGAGCCCGTTCGCCTTCGCGTAGTCGGCGTCGACCAGCATCATCGCGGCGGCAGCGTCGTTGAGTCCCGAGGAGTTGCCCGCGGTGATGGAGAATCCCTCGATCTCCGGGTGCAGCGGCTTGAGCGACGCCAGCTTCTCCATCGACGTTCCCCGCCGCGGGTGCTCGTCGACGGAGAAGCTGACCGTCTCGCCGCCGCGCTTGGTCACCTCGATCGGGAAGATCTCGTCCTCGAACTTGCCCGCGTCGATCGCGGCGACGGCACGCTCGTGCGACGCGCAGGCCCAGGCGTCCATCTCCTCGCGGGTGACGCCGGCCTTCTGCGCGGAGTTCCAGCCGACCGTGATCGACATGTCGAACGCGGGTGCCTCCGGGGTTTCCGGGTGGCTCGGCGACATCCACGGCGCCATATCGTCGGTGCCGAGCGTGCGCTTCGTCGCCGCGGGTGACGTGGAGATTGACTCGGTGCCTCCGGCGATCACCACGCGGTCCATGCCCGCCCGGATGCTCGCGGCGGCGCCCTGCACCGACGCCATGCCAGAGGCGCAGTGCCGGTTCAGTGCGACCCCGGGCACGTTGGTGAGCCCGAGGTCGACCGCCGCATAGCGGGCGATGTCGCCGCCGCCCTGGAGCGACTCGCCCACCTGGAGGTCGTCGACCTCGTCACCTGGGACCCCGGAGCGCTCGAGGGCCTCGCCGACCGCGTACCTGGCCAGGTCGAACGCGCTCACGTCCAGCAGCGTGCCTTTGCGCGCGGTGCCGATCGCGGTGCGGGCGGCGGAGACGATGACGGCGTCACCCATGGTGAGGTTCCCCCTCGAAAATCCGGCTGGTGCCGGGATCGTAGCCTGACGCCACCGTCAGGCTTTCTGGGCGGCTCAGGCCCGGAAGCGCGCGGGGCGGACGTGACCAGCGCGGATCTCGGTGGCGAGTTCCTCCGCGGTGTGCACCGCCCGGTCGAGCTCGGTGGCGTAGGTGCCGACCCGGCCGGGCGCGTGGGCGTCGGACGCGCCGACCGACGGGCGCGGCGCCACCGTGAGCGCCGCCGCCGTGAGCGTGTGTTCGAGCGCGGTGGTCTGGGTGCTCGCGGCCTCGATCGCGTGCACGACCTCCCACTGCGGCAACGCGGCGATCTCCTCGGCGGTCGGCGGGACGCGCCCGCCCCTCACCGCCCGCTCCCCGGCGTAGCGCCGGAGTGGGTGCGGGAGCACAAGCGCGGTGTCGGACTCCTCGCACTCGTCGACGAGCTCGTCGAGCCGGTACCCCATCCACAACGGCTTGCGCAGCGGCCCGAACACGAGGACGTGACCGACGTCGGTCGTGAGCTCCACCCCGGAGATCAGCGGGAAGTCGACCAGGCGCGACGCATCCGCGAGCTCGTCGTCGGGCCAGCGCACGTCGTGCTCCGTGATGCACAGCGCATCGAGCCCACGAGCCCGGGCGTCGGCCACGAGCTCCTCCAGCGTCGCGCGCGAGCAGTTGGAGCGCGGCGTGGTGTGCGCGTGAAGGTCGATCAGCACGGCGCGGCGACTCAGTAGTCGACGACGCGCTCGGTGCGGAGGCGGTGCTCCGCCTCACCGCTCGTGAGGCAGCGGCCGGTCTCGAGGTCGAACTCCCAGTGGTGCACGCGGCACTCGAGCACGCCGCCGTGGACCACCCCGAAGCGCTCGAGGTCGGCCCGCAGGTGCGGACAGCGCTTCTGCACCAGGTAGTCGCCGCAGCGGAACGACTCGGTGCCGACCTCGACTCGGCTCGCGTAGTAGCCCTCGCAGAAGGCCATGCGCTCCACGGACAGACACTTGAAGAACGTGTACACGTACTCGTTGTACGGACCGTCGCGATGGGCGCGGAACCGGCACGAAAGGAACAGACGGTTCACCCAGTCCTCGTCGCGCGCCTCGATCAGCGCCTCCACGAGCGCCCGCTCGACCTCGAACCGGTAGGGACAGTCCTCACCCGCCCATTCGCGCACCTCGCCGACCGGGAAGTCGATCACGACCGCGACCCCCGCGTCGGAATCGCTGAGGTCGAGGAGCACCGGCGCGCCGACCCCGGCCCGCGTGAGAGGCGCCAGCTCGAGGAGCGGCTCGAACCACTCCTTCAGCTCACGCACGACGTCGAAGCGGCGACGTGGCCACGACGCGCGCTCGTCCGCGAGCCACCCGGCGTAGTCGGCCCGGTAGCGCTCGAGGTAGCCGCGCTTGTCGGCGAAGATCGACTCCGGCGCGAGCTCGCCGCCGGGCTGGGTGAAGGTACAGCCCGAGTGCGTGATCTCGGCGACCGTCCCCGGCACGAGCAGCTCGCCGCCGCTGATCCCCCCTTGCTCCAGCAGCGCCAGGAACACCGTCTGGTCGGGGAAGATGTTGGCCGGGTCGTCGTCGAGGTCGTTGACGCCGAAGAGGTCGTCGTCGAGGAAGCACGGCGGGCCGGCGACGGGGAACACGTGGGGCGCGCCGACGTCGCGCAGGTAGTGCATCGCGCGCTCCATTTGGTCCTCGCGCTTGCGAATCCCGAGCGCCCTGCGCTCCGCGGGTGGGAAGTCGTACACCATCGGGTACCAGATCGCGCCCGAGAACTGGGTGAAGTGCGCGTCGTAGGGACCGAGCGCCTCGAGCTCGTGCAGGTCGCGGGGTCGGGCGTCGTTCTGATTGAGGATGCGAGCGCTCGCGTCGCCCAAAACGAGCGCCGAGTCGCCGGCCGGACCGTCGGCCGGCGCGGTCATCGCGACGATCCCCACCTCGAGCGCGCCGAGCCGCACCGGCTTCGCATGCTCGGTGTGAACGAAGCGGGTGAACCCGACTGCCCGCAGGGCGCGCTCGAGGTGGTCGAGCTCGAACGCCGGCAGCAGCACCTGGGCTCGCTTGTCGACGTGCGCCTCGAGGAACGCCGGGTCGAAGTGGTCGAGGTGCAGGTGCGAAACGTAGAGGTAGTCGGGGTTCGCGAAGGGCTCGACGTCGAGTCGGTCGTTGCGGGGGAAGGGGAACCATGAACCGAAGTACGCGGGGCTGAACCACGGGTCACACAGCACCGAGCCGCCCTCGGTCTCGACAAACATCCCCACGTGGCCGAGGAAGGTGACGCGCATGGCGCCAGCCTGCCAGACGGTCCGGGGCGGGAACGGCACCCAGAGACCTGACACGCGTGTCGGATAGCGTCGCGGGACGCGGACTGGAGGGGTCATGGGCTGGCTCGACGGGAAGGTCGCCATCGTCACCGGCGCGGGCCGCGGAATCGGTCGCGGCGAGGCGATCCTCTTGGCCGCCGAGGGCGCGCGCGTCGTCGTCAACGACCTCGGCACTGCGCGCGAGGGCGACGGCACCGACCGCTCCCCGGCCCAGTCGGTGGTCGACGAGATCACCGCGGCCGGTGGGGAGGCCGTCGCCACCTACGACGACGTGTCCACCTGGAAGGGCGCGGAGGCGACCGTGGCGCGCGCGGTCGAGACGTACGGGCGCCTCGACGTGCTCGTGAACAACGCCGGCATCCTGCGCGACGCGATGAGCTTCTCGATGACCGAGGAGCAGTGGGACGACGTGATCCGCGTCCACCTCAAGGGCCACTTCGCGACCAGCCACTTCGCCTGCCGCTACTGGCGTGGGCAGTCGAAGGTGGCGGGTGACGCTCCCGTCGGCGGGCGGATCGTGAACACGGCGAGCGAGTCGGGCCTGTTCGGCATGGCCGGCCAGGCGAACTACTCCGCCGCGAAGGCCGGTATCGCATCGCTCACGATCGTGCTCGCCCGCGAGATGCGCAAGTACGGCGTCACCGTCAACGCCATCGCGCCGCGGGCACGCACCCGCATGACCAGTGGCGTCCCCGGCGCCGACGAGTTCATGATTGCCAAGCCGGGCGAGTACGACGAGTGGAGCCCCGACAACGTGGCACCGGTCGTCGGGTTCCTCGCTTCGGAGGCCGCCGCCGACGTGAGCGGCCAGATCTTCGTGGTCTGGGGCAGCCACGTGTACCTGATGCGCGGCTGGTCGCTCGTGCACGACTTCGACGCGGGCGCGAGGCGCTGGGCGATCGGCGATCTCGTCGCTGGCAAGGCCGATCTGTTCGCACCCGCGCCGCGCGGCTCGAAGATCCCGGTTATGGGCTTCTGAGCCCGTCCAGCCACCGGTCCACCGGACCACGAACGGAAGGCGAACCCGCCGATGCCCGAATGGGGAGACCTCCAAGTCGACCAGCTGCGCTTCATGGCAGGGCGCTACGGGACCGAGGTCGCGTACCGCGACCTCGACGCGGGCACGCAGGTGACCTTCGCCGAGTGGGACGAGCAGTCGAACCGACTCGCCCGCGCCCTGGTGGAACGCGGCGTGGCCGCGGGCGATCGGGTGTCGGTGTACCTGCCGAGCGAGGAGGCGCTGCGCTGGATCGTGACCTACGCCGCGGTACACAAGGCCGGCGCCGTCGCCGTGCCCACCAACACGCGACTGTCGGCGCCCGAGCTCGTCACCATCCTCGGACACGCCGAGGCGAGCGCCCTCGTCACCTGCGCCGAACTGCTCGACACCGCGGTAAAAGTGCGCAAGGAGGTGTCGCCGCTGCGGGTGGTGCTGAGCGCTGGCCGTGCCGGAGACCACGACGGCGTCGACGACTACGACGCCGCGCTCTCCACCGACGGCTCCGACTTCCAGGTACCGCGCACCGTCGACGACCTCGCCGACATCATGTACACGTCGGGCACCACCGGGCTGCCGAAGGGCGTTGCCGTGCGGCATCGCAACGTGGCGATGATTCCGAACCACGAGCCGCAGTGGACCGGCGGTGGGTGGATACACGGCGCGCCGATGTTCACGTTCGCGGGCATCGCCTTCATCTACAACCCGATGAAGATGGGGTTGCGCGGCGACTACCTGCCGAAGTTCGACGCCGGCCGCTGGCTCGCGATCGTGGCGAGCGAGCGGCCGACCATGGCGTTCCTCGTGCCCGCGATGGCCGAGCTGCTCGTCGCCCATCCCGACTTCGAGCAGCCCGACCTCACCAGCCTGCACTCGGTGTCGATCGGGAGCGCGCCGCTCGCGCCGAGGACGCTGCTGCGCCTCCAGAAGCGCCTCCCCGACGCGACGGTCTCGAACTCGTACGGCATGACCGAGGCCGGGGCGGCCTACATCGTGATGCCCAAGGACCAGGTCACGAAGCGCATCGGCTCCGTGGGCAAGCCCATCCCGCCGATGGAGCTAAAGATCGTCGACGAGCAAGACACCGAGTGCGCGCCGCGCGAGGTCGGCGAGCTGCTGACCCGGATGTTGGGCTCGCAGCGTGAGTACTACAAGGATCCCGACGCGACGTCGAGCACGTGGACGGCGGACGGCTGGCTGCGCAGCGGCGATCTCGCGTACCTCGACGAAGACGGCTTCCTCTACATCGCCGGACGCAAGAAGGACATGATCATCCGCGGCGGCAACAACGTCTACCCCGTCGACATCGAAGCCGTGCTGCTCGAGCACCCCGACGTGCAAGAGGCCGCGGTAGTCGGCATCCCGCACCCCGTGCTCGGCGAGGACGTGGCCGCGTTCGTGGTGCTGAAGGAACCCGCGCAGCCCGACATCGACGCTCTCCTCGGGTTCTGCGCGGAGCGGCTCGCCGACTACAAACGCCCCCGCCACCTCACGTTCGTCGGCGAGCTCCCCCGCAACGCGACCGGCAAGGTGATGAAGCACCTCCTCCGGCACCCCGCCGCGCCGTAGCCGTCACCTCTGACACGGCGGCGGCAGGGCGCGCTAACGTCCCCGGCCGGACCTGACGTGGGCGTCACCCACGAGATCACCGGCACAGAGGACGAGGAGCGCGGACGGTGGCACTCGACGAGCTCAAGGGCACGATTGGCGAGACCCAGACCGTGCGGATCGAACGTGGCCCCGTGCGCGTGTTCGCCCAGGCGCTGCTCGACGCCGACCCGATCTACGACGGCGACGATGCGCCGGTGCCCCCGACGTTCCCGTTCGTGATGCCGTTCTGGGGCTCCCTCGGCTCCGGGGGCGCGGCCGGGCTCCCCATCGAGAAGCTGCGCGGCCCCGGCCGGGCGATCCTGCACGGGGAGCAGGCCTTCGAGTACTTCTCCTGGCCGAAGGTGGGCGACGTCCTCGTGGGCACGCCGACGGTCACCGACGTGTACGAGAAGGAGCGCTCGAACGGCGGGAAGCTCGAGTTCTACGTACAGGAGACCGCGTGGAAGGACCAAGCGAGCGGCGAGCCCGTGCTCACGTCGATCTTCACGCTCGTGATCAACGTGCGCCCGCCCAAGCAGGACTGATCGCTACAGGCGACGCGCAAACCCTCGAAACTGTCGCGGGTATCTCACGCCAGGGCACGAGATAGACGCGACAGTTGCGGGTGGGGTTGGCGCGACGGTGGTCGACCGCTACCAGGAGACGTCGGTGAGGAAGCCACGCACGAGGTTCGTGGTCGACTCGGGGTTGTCGCCTGCGGCGTGGTGACCGGCGGCCTCGATCGTGGCCAGGCGCGCGTCCGCCAGCATCCCCACGATCTCCTCCGCCCCCTCGTTCGACACCACGTCGCTCGCCGAGCCCCGCAGCACGAGCACCGGGCAGCCGACCGTGCGCAGCTCGTCGTCGAGGCCGGCAACGAGCTTGCGCCAGCCGCCCCGCTCCACCGGCAGTTCGGCAGCACGAAGCCGGCGACCGTAGGAGTGTTTCCACTCCCAGCGCCCGTCGGCGCGCTGGCGCAGGTTGCGCCGCAGGCTGTCCACCCGCACCTGCTTGCGCTGCGGGAGGTACTCGGCCACCTCGGCCGCGGCCTCCTCGAGCGAGCCGAACGACTCGTGCTTGCCCATGAAGTCGATGATGCGCTTCACGCCCTCGTCATCGAGGCGGTGCGCGATGTCGACGAGCGTGATCGCGGCCACGAGCTCCGGGCGGGCCACGGCGAGCGCGAGGCTCACCAGCCCGCCGAGCGACGCCCCCACGAGCGCGACCCTGCTGAGCCCGAACTCCTGCATCAGCGCCGAGATCGTCGCCGCGAGCAACTGGCGGCTCATGTCGTCGACCGGGTCGGAGTCGCCGTGCCAGGGCAGATCGGGCGCGAGCACGTGGTACCGGTCGCGCAGCGCCGCCCCGAGCTCCTCCCACATATAGGCGGTCTGGCCGCCACCGTGCAGGCACAGCACCGCCGGTGCTCCCGACGGCCCCCAAATCGAGGTAGTGGACCTGCCGATCCTCGACCAGCACAAAACCGCTGCGACCGTCGCGCGGTACGTCGTGACGAGGGAGTTCGGAGGCGATGGCCTCGCCTGCGCTCACGACTTGCCGACTCCCCGGCCGTCGCTCATGGGGAGATCCTGACACGCACGTCACCTCCGTGGCAGCATCGCAGCGATGGACCCGCTGCACGCCCTGACGCTCGCCGACGTGCTCCGGGAGCACGCGCGGTCATGGCCCGAGCGGGTCGCGACGGTGGACGGCGAGCGGCGGATCACCTACCGCGAGCTGCAGGACCGCACGTGCCGGCTCGCCCACGCGCTCGCCGCCGTCGGCGTCGGGCCCGGCGACCGGATGCTGTGGTGCGGGCAGAACTCGGCCCGGGTGCTCGAGCTCCTGCTCGCCGCGGCCAAGCTCGGCGCGGCGCTCTGTCCCGCGAACTGGCGCCTGAGCGCCGACGAGCTCGCGTTCGTCATCGAAGACCTCGAGCCTGCGGTCACCGTTTGGCAGGAGGAGGAAGTCGGCGACGCCGTGCGAACGGCGCGCGACGCCACTGGCGCGCCCGGCCGATGGATCGCGCACGACGCACCCGACGAGTACGAGCCGTTCCTCGCGCAGGGTGACCCCGACGACGACTTCGGGGACCGCGACCCGGCCGAGAGCGTGCTGTTCGTGTACACCTCCGCCTGGAGCGGACAGCCCGCGGCCGCGATGCTCTCGCACACCGCGGTCGTGACCCAGGGACTCGTTTTCGGTCGGGCGGCGGACATCGGCCCCGAGTCCGTGTACCTGAACAGCGGTCCGCTGTTCCACCTCGCGACGGCGATGCAGACCTTTGCGACCTTCGTCGCCGCGGGCGCCAACGTGTTCACCCGTCGCGTCGACGCCGAAGAGCTCTGCCGGCTCATCGACGCCGAGCGCTGCACCGGCGCGTTCCTCGTCGGGCCCACGATCAAGCAGATCCTCGCGGTCAACGCCGACGGTCGCTTCGACCTCAAGAGCCTCCGAACTCCGGCGGGCAAGCCGGCGTGGACCGAGATGATCACGGTCGACACCAGCCCGATGGCTCGCAACCCGGCCGGCTACGGCCAGACCGAAGTGATGGGACTGCTCACCACGAACCTGACGGCAGAGCCCACCGTCGGAACGAACGGCCGCGCGCTCCCGGGCGTGCAGATCCGGATCGTCGACCCCGACGACCGCGACGTGCCCGACGGGGAAACCGGGGAGATCGTCGCCCGCGGCGCCACGGTAATGAACGGCTACTGGAACCGGCCCGACGAGACCGCGCGACGGCTCCGGGGCGGCTGGCATCACACCAACGACCTCGGGCGGCGCGAGGTGGACGGCAGCATCAGCTTCATCGGCCCGAAGGCGCGTCTCATCAAGAGCGCGACCGAGAACATCTACCCGGCCGAGGTCGAAGCGACGCTCGCATCTCATCCCGCCGTTGCCGAGTGCGCGGTGATCGGCACTCCCGACCGGCAGTGGACCCAGAGCGTGAAGGCGATTGTCGTGTTGCGTGACGGCGAGACGGTCACTGAAGCGGAGCTCGTCGCGCACGTGCGCGAGCGCATCGCGTCGTACAAGAAGCCCCGCACCGTCGCCTTCGTCGATCGCCTCCCCCGCGTCGGCTTTGCCGTCGACTACGACACGCTCGACGAGCAGTTCGGCGGGGGCGGGTACCCCGGCGGGCCGGGAGTCGGCGCCCGATGAGCACGACACCCCGCGACGGCAGCGCGCCCGTCGTGCGCGTCGGCGCGCCCGAGGGCGCGTACCGGCGGCGCATCCGCCTCGTCGCACTCGGCGCGGACGTCGTCTGGGGCGGGCTCGAGGACGACTTCCACCACTTCGAGGTGACCCTCCACCACGACCAGCGTCACGTGACGAAAGCGACGATGCAGGCCATTCGGTGGCCGTGGACCACCTGCCCCGACGCGGGCCGAGCCCTCGACGGGCTCGCCGGCATGGTGCTCTCGGAGCGCTGCACCGCGGTCGCGGGGGCGGTCGACCCCCATCTCGCGTGCACGCACCAGTTCGACCTCGCGGGCCTGTGCGTCTCGCACGCCGCACGCCGACTCGAACACCGCCAGTACGACGTCGAGGTGCCGACCCCGCGCGACGGCGCGCTCGTCCCCCGTCTGCGGCGCGACGGGTCGCTCCTGTTGGAGTGGCGCCTCGAGCTCCAGCCCAACGGCTTCCGCGCGCTGGTCGCTCCCCCGCCGTTCACCGACGCGCCGTGGAAGGGAGGCTTCATGCGCTGGGCCGACGAACACTTCGATCCCGAGCACGCGGAGGCTGCCATCGTACTGCGCCGCGCGTGCGACATCGGCATGGGCCGGGGCATGGACCTCGAGGCCATTCCGGTCGCCCAGGAGCTCGCCGGGATCATGACCGGCGTCTGCTACACGATGCAGCCGGAGCGGATGCCCGTCGCGCTTCGCGCGCTCGGCACGATCCGCGACTTCTCGGAGCATCCCGACGCGCTTCTCAACGGACGGCCGCTCACACCACCGGAGTGACGCGCACGCGCACGTGTAGACGGGCGCGGCGCCCAGGTCGGCGGTCTCCTGACCGGTGAACGAGTTCGCCGAACCGCCGCCGCGCGGGTCGCGGTGCCACCAGTTGGACCACAGCACCGCGGTGCCGGGCAGCATGGCGTCGGACACCTGCACCTCGGCGGTCGGCTCTCCGTGCGCGCTGGTGAGCTGGGCCGAAGCGCCATCGGTCGTGTCGATCTCGTCTGCATCGACCGGGGTGAGCATCACCACTGCGCTGCCCGCGACCTTGCGCAGCCGCTCGTGGTTGGTGAGCTGCGAGTTGAGGACGTGGTGCGACTTCGGTGTCGGCAACACCAGACCGTCGCCCGGATGCGGATCGTCGAGCGCGCCAGCCACCGGATCGAGCCCGGTTGCCGCCGCGAGGTCGTCATTGCGCAGCATCACCTTCGCGTCGGGTGCGGTGACCCCGTCGACCCGGACGACGCCCTGCTCCTCGAGGGTCTGGCGCTGCTCCGCCGTGTAGCCGTCGAGGTAGGTCGCCAGCAGGGTCTCGTCGTCGTGCAGCGGCGCGTCGTCGAGCCGGCGAGAGATCTCCGCGTTGGGACACGGATCGTCACGCGGCGCGATCACAGGGCGGTTCAGTGACAGGTAGTAGTGGCCCAACGACCAAAGCACGTCGAGGTGCTCGAGCTGGGTGGTGGCTGGCAGCACGACGTCGGCACAGCGGACCGTGTCGGTCGGCATGAGCTCGAGCACGACGGTGAACAGGTCGTCGCGGGCGAGACCGCGGGCGACTGCGTTGCTGTCGGGGCACACAACGGCCGGGTTGCAGTTGTTCACGACGAGCGCGCGGATGTCGTCGCGCTGGCGCTCAACGCCCATGCGCGTCCTGTCGACCGTACGTTCGACCGGGTCTCGACGCAGGTCGGAACGTGACATGTCCGCATCGCGGTCCGCGAAGCTGCTCGCGGTGTGCATGTGCGCACCCTTACCGGAGTAGCGCCACGCGGCGGTCGCGGCCGGCAGCGCCAGCACCGCCCGGAATGCTTGCCCCGACTGCGCGAAGTGGTTCGCACCGGGCCCCAGCTTCACGAAGCCCGGGCGGGCCGATGCCCACAGGCGGGCGACGTCTTCAATCGCCTCAACCGCAAGGCCAGTCGAGCGGGCCGCGTGGGTCGGCGACCACTCCGCGGCGCGGGCCCGCAGGTCGTCGGCGACACCGAGGCGGTGGAAGAACCGTCGGTCCATCGACGCGGCCCGCAACACGCCCTGGGTGCCCATGTTGGTGCACGGCACGATCGACGCGGGCCCCCGGGCGTCGATCGCCCGCGAGAGGCCGTCTCCCACCGCGGCCAGGGCCTCCTCCCAGGGCGCCTCGCGGAACGCGTGCGCGCCCTCGGGTCCGTCTTGCAGGAGCGGGGTGAGGATCCACTCGGGGGCTACACCCGCTCCTCGTAGTGGTTGACCCTGGCACAGAGGTGCCCAGCCGTGAACGGACGGTCCTTGCGGCCCCGCACCCCGGTGACGACGCCGTCGTCGACCGTCGCGGTTCACGAGCACGTGTCCGGGCAGTCGTGCGGGCAGCAGCCTCGGACCTCCACCTTCGCCTTCGGCACCTGGAGTCGAATCACCCCAGTCGAATCACCCCGCCACCGCTCCTGACCGCCCGGTTCGCCGGCCCCGCTCCCCCAGTTTGTGGGTCGGGGAGCGCATATCGCTCCTTTCTGCACAAACCCGGGTCAGGGCGCGGAGTGGGGGCGAGCCTGGGCGTAGCGGTGGTCATCCGAGTCGCCCCGAGATCGCGCCAGCGCGCCAGTTCGTCCCGGGACCGGATCGGGCCGCCGATGCAGACCTCGTCGGGCTCGCCGGCTCGACCGTGCTCCGCGAGCGCTCACGATGTCGAGCCCCTAAACCACGCGGGCGGCCATCACGTGGTGTACGAGCCGTCGTCCTGGCGGTGCCAGCCGCCCGCAGCACCGTTGCCTCCGTCGACGTGAAGCACCGTGCCGGTGACGAAACCGGAGAGCGAGGGGTTCGCGAGGTAGACCACGGCCGCGGCAACGTCGTCGACGTCGCCGGCTCGGGGCAACGGAGTCCTCACGGGAACGTCGCCGATGCCTGGCGTGGGGATAACGTCGGGCGCGACGCAGTTCACACGGATGTGGCGGGAACCGAGCTCGAGGGCGAGCGACTGGGTGAGGCTCGTCACCGCTGCCTTCATCGCGCTGTACACGGCGAAGCCGGGCCCGGCGCGATGCGCCTCGATCGAAGTGACGTTGACGATCGCACCACCGGGCGCCGGCATCAACGGGACCGCAGCGCGCACGCAGTTGGTGACGCTGGTGAAGTTCTCCCGCACCAGGGCGTCCTGGCCCTTGTCGTTGACGTCGAGGAAGGACGCGTGGAACCCGCCGCCGGCGTTGTTGACGAGGGTGTCGACCCGCCCGAACGACTCGCCGACGTCCGTGAGCCAGGTTCGCACCTGGGCGCCGTCGCGCACGTCGAGGACGCTCGTGCGGACGCGGCGGCCCATGGCCTCGACTTCGGCCGCGCAGGTGGCGAGATCGTCGGCGTCACGATCACAGAGGGCCAGGTCGGCGCCGAAGGCTGCGAGCGCGAGGGCGGTTGCCCGCCCGATGCCGACGGCCGCACCCGTCACGAGGGCCACGTGATCGTGGAGCCGGACGGCGTCTGGGGTCAGGACCATCGACGGCCGAGGCTACCGGGACCTGACACCGCCGTCATGTCCCCTCCCTCCCCAGTGCTTTGGCGTCGCCACACCGCGATAATCGCGGTCTGCTGACGCCAAAGGACCGGGGGCGGGGGTGGGTCAGCCGGCTTGCTTGGCGACGGCCGCGGCGGCCTCTGCGGCGGCCTCGGGGTCCAGGTACGCGCCCCGCACCACCTGCATCCGCTCGTCGAGCGCGTACACGAGCGGCTGGCCCGTCGGGATGTTGCACTCGACGATCTCGGCCTCCGACATCCCGTCGAGGTGCTTCTTCAGCGCCCGCAGCGAGTTGCCGTGTGCCGCCACGAGCACGGTGAGCCCGGCCGCCAGGTCGGGCACGATCCCGTCGTACCAGTACGGCAGCATCCGGTCGACCACGTCGGCCAGGCACTCCGAGCGCGGGATCAGGTCGGCCGGCAGGTGGGCGTAGCGCTCGTCGATCGACGCGTCGTCCTCGAGCGGCGGCGGCGGGACGTCGTAGGAGCGCCGCCACGCCTTCACCTGGTCGAGACCGAACTCCTCGGCGGTCTGGCGCTTGTCCTTGCCCTGCAGGTCGCCGTAGTGGCGCTCGTTGAGCCGCCAAGACCGCCGCACCGGGATCCACAGCCGTCCGCACGCCTCGAGCGCGAGCTGCGCGGTGCGAATCGCCCGGATCTGCAGCGACGTGTGCACCACGTCGGGCAGCAGGCCGTGCTCGGCCAGCAGCTCGCCACCGTGGACGGCCTCCTGCTCCCCCTGCTCGGTGAGGTCGGCGTCGACCCAGCCCGTGAAGAGGTTCTCGAGGTTCCAGGTGCTCTGGCCGTGGCGCAGCAGGATCAGCGTGGACATGACCACCGAGCCTATGCAGCCGTTCCCCCCGACCGCCGACGCAAGCGCCCTACGAGGGCGGGAGCCCGACGGTCTTGGTCTCGAGGTACTCCTCGAAGCCCGGCATGCCGTGCTCGCGCCCGAGGCCGGACTCCTTGTACCCGCCGAACGGCGAGTCGGGGCCGAACCATTGGCCGTTGTTCACCGAGACCGTGCCGGTCCGCAGCCGCTTCGCGATCGCGTACGCGCGGTCGAGATCGCCGCCGTTGACCGCGCCCGAGAGGCCGTAGCGCGAGTTGTTGGCGATCCGCACCGCGTCGTCGTCGGTGTCGTAGGGGATCACCGCGAGCACCGGCCCGAAGATCTCCTCCTGCGCGATCGTCGAATCGGGGTCGACGTCGACGAAGAGCGTCGGCTCGACGTAGTAGCCCTTGTCGAGATGCGCGGGGCGGCCGCCGCCCACCACCAGCCGCGCGCCTTCGGTCTTGCCCTTCTCGATGTAGCCGAGCACCCGCTCACGCTGACGCGCGTTGATAAGCGGACCCTGCAGGTTCTCCGGGTCGTTCGGGTCTCCGTACTTCCAACCCTCGAACGCGGCTTTCAGCAGCTCGACGCCCTCGTCGTAGCGCGAGCGCGGCAGCAACATCCGGGTAGTGATCGCGCAGCCCTGACCCCCGTGCATGCACACCATCGCGCCCGAGCGGCATTGCGCCTCGAGATCGGCGTCGTCGAGGATGATGTTGGCCGACTTGCCGCCAAGCTCGAGAAACACACGCTTCAGGCTCTCGGCACCGCGCGCCATGATCCGCTTGCCCGTCGCGGTGGAACCCGTGAACGAGATCATGTCGACGCGCTCGTCGCCGCTCAGCACTTCGCCGACAACCGCCGCGTCACCCGCGGTCACGACGTTGAGGACGCCCGCCGGGATGTCGGTGTACTCCGCGGCGACGCGCCCGATGTACGTGGCACTCCAAGGAGTGTCGGGCGCCGGCTTCAGGATCACCGTGTTGCCGGCCGCGAGGGCGGGGACGATCTTCGAGAGGTTCAACATGAAGGGGAAATTCCACGGCGTGATCGCGCCGACCACGCCGACCGGCTCGCGCAGCACCCGGCGGGCCGAGCGCATGCCGAAGAACTCGTGCTCCGGCAGGTCGTGCTCCCAGTCGATCCGGTCGATGCACTCGATGTCCCACTCCATGTCGTCGATGCACGCGTCCTGCTGGATCGCGTAGGTGAGCGTGACGGGCGCGCCCACCTCGGCGACGATCTGGGGGCGCAGCGCCTCGCGCTCCTTGGCCAGGCCCTCCTGGAGCTGGCGCAGGCAGCGCTTGCGCAGCTCGCGGTCGTTCGCCCAGTCGGTCTCGTCGAAGGCCCGCCGCGCCGCCGCGACCGCGCGCTCCATGTCGCCCACGCCCGCGTCGGCGACCTGCCCGATCTCCTCCTCGGTGGCCGGGTTCACGTTCGCGTAGGTCGCACCCGACGCGGCTTCGACCAGCTCGCCGTCGATGAGCATGCGGTGCTCACCGGAAACGGATGCGGCCATGGGGCTCCCCTCTCGCTCACGGCCTGTCGGCCCTGCGCGCAGGCTACCTGACACGCGAGTCAGGTGGGACCGGCCTGGTACCTTCGGCCGGCCCCTCACCGCGGGAGTCGGGATGGCCTGCGCGCTCGGCATCGACGTCGGCAGCACCAACGTGAAGACGGCCCTGGTCACCGACGCCGGCCGCGTCGTCGCGAGCGCACAGCGGCGCCTGGAGACCCGGCGCGCCGACGTGGTTGCCGAGCAGGATCCCGACGCGCTCTGGGCCGCCGTCGCCGACGCCGTCGCCAAGACCACGGCCGCTGCGCCCGCCGAGGCCGCGGCCGTCACCACCCTCGTGTGCGCCAGCCAGTACAGCTCGATCGTGCCCGTGGACGCGGACGGGAAGGCGCTCGCACCGCTGATCACCTACATGGACCGGCGCGGCACCGACCAGTGCTTCGCGATCTGGGGCGAGCACCCGGCAGCGGTCGAGACCTGGCTGGAGCGCCAGGGCATCCCTCCGATCGGCGGCGGACTCTCGCTCGCCCACCTCCTCTACGTGCGTGACGACCGACCTGAGGTGTATGCAGCGACCGACGCGTTCTGCGAGCCGATGGACTTCGTCAACCTCCGCCTCACCGGGCGGGTCGCCGCAACCCAGGGAACCATGTTCGCGTCGCAGCTCTGCGACAACCGGACGCTGCACGGCACAACCTACGACGACGACCTCGTTCGCATGGCGGGGCTCGACGCGGCGAAGCTGCCCCCGCTGATCCGTCCGGCCGATGCGGTTGGTCGTCTGCTCCCCCACGTGGCCGAGCGGCTCGGGCTTCCCGCGACGACCACCGTGTACGCGGCGGTGAACGACAGCCAGGCTGCGGCCGTCGCGACGGGAGTCGCCGACCCGGCGCGCGCCGCGCTCGTCATCGGCACCACGAGCGTCGTGCTCCAGAGCATCCCCGAGCGGCGCGCGACCGACCTCGACCACGACATCCTCTCGATGCCCTCGGCGCTCGACCACTACCTGGTCTGGGCCGAGAACGGCCTCGGCGGCAAGGCGCTCGAACACGTGCTCGACCATCTCGTGTACGCCACCGACGCGCTCGGCGACCACGGCACCCCCGACGCGTTCGCGTTCCTCGACCGCGCGCTCGCGTCCACCCCGGCCGCTGCGAACGGCGTGCTGTTCCTCCCCTGGCTCGGCGGCTCGCTCGCGCCCGACGCCAACCCGGCGATGCGGGGCGGGTTCCTCAACCTCTCGCTCAACACGACCCGCGCCGACCTCGTGCGGGCCTCGGTCGAGGGCCTCGCGTACAACGCGCGCTGGCTCGTCGACGCGGTGGAGGGCTACAGCGGCCGCCCGATCGCGCGCATGGTCTTCGGCGGCGGCGGCGCGCGCTCGACCGTCTGGGCGCAGATCCTCGCCGACGTGCTCGACCGCCCGTTCAACACGCTCGCAGAGCCCGAGACCATCACAGCGCGCGGCGCCGCGCTGCTGGCGCTGGTGCGCGACGGCGTACTCGCCGAAACGGAGGCTGGCACCATGGTCCCCGTCGCCGCGACCTACGAGCCCACGTTCGAGCACCGCGCCGCGTACGACACCATGTTCGACCAGTTCGTCGCGGCCTTCGCCCAGACGAAGCCGATCTTCGAAGCGCTCAACGGCTGAGCGGCCCAGGCAACACGAAGGAGCACGCCATGGCGAACGAGTTCCCCTACGCCGAGCGCTTCGGCGTGCACCGCGTGCTGCCCGAGCGCCCCACGTCGCACGAGGAGATCCTCGCGGAGCTCACCGCGATGGCCCAGGCCGAGGACGCGGCCTGGGAGGACGGCTCCTGCTCCGGCACGATGTACTGCGGCGACCACGAGCACTACGACTTCATGACCCAGGCCTTCGGGAAGTTCGGCCACGTCAACGTGCTCCAGCGCGACATCTGCCCGAGCGCCACTGTCTTCGAGGGCGAGATCGTCGCGATGGCGCTCTCGCTCTTCCATCCTGAGGCGATCACCGGCTCGACGCCGGCGGGCTCGGTGACCTCGGGCGGCTCCGAGAGCATCGTCTCCGCGCTGCTCGCCTACCGCGATCAGGCCCGCGCCGAACGCGGCATCGAGCGGCCCAACTTCGTGAAGCCTCTGAGCGCGCACCCGGCGTTCGACAAGGGCGGGCACCTGTTCGGGATCGAGGTGCGCGACGCGCCGATCGATCCCGAGACCACGGGTGCAGACGTCGACGCGATGGCCGACCTGATCGACGACGACACCATCGCGATCGTCGGCTCGGCCGGCAACTACGGCTACGGCACGATCGACCCCATGGCCGACCTCTCCGAGCTGGCGGTCGACCGCGGGATCGGCATGCACGTGGACGGCTGCCTGGGCGGCTTCATCCTGCCCTTCGGCGAGATGCTCGGCTACGAGCCGATCCCGCCGTTCGACTTCCGCCTCCCCGGCGTCACCACCATCTCCGCCGACACCCACAAGTACGGGTACGGCTTCAAGGGCACCTCCACGCTGCTGTTCCGCGACGAGTCCCTGCGCCGCTGCCTCTACTTCTTCAAAACCGACTGGAACGGCGGCAAGTACATGTCGCCGGGGATCGCGGGGAGCCGATCGGGCGGGCTCCTCGCGGCGACGTGGTCGAGCATGGTGCACCTCGGCCGCGAGGGGTACCTCGAGCGGGCGCGCCGCGTCTTCGAGACGTCGTTCGCGATGCAGGACGCGGTGCGCAGCCACCCCGAGCTGCGGATCCTGGGGCGACCCACCTTCTGCTTCGCGTTCACGAGCGACAAGCTCGACATCTACCACGTCAACGACTTCATGAAGGGCCGCGGCTGGCGCTTCAACGGGCTGCAGTACCCCGACGCGCTGCACATGGCGGTGACGGGACCCCAGACGCAGCCGGGAGTGGCCGACCGGTTCGCGGCCGACCTGGCCGAGGCAATCCCGTACGCCCGCGAGCATGCCGGCGAACCGCCGCACACCGGGGCGATCTACGGCGGCGCGCCGGGCGGGGCGACACCCGAGGTCGACGGGTTCATCAAGGACGTGATGGCCGGGCTGCTCGACACCATGCAGTCGGTACCGCCCGAGTAGGCGCTCGCACGCGGGTCCCGACCGCCCGATGCCCGACGACCCTGACGGTTTCGTTTACGGTCGAGAACTGTGCGGATCGCGGCCGTCGACCTCGGCTCGAACTCCTTCCATCTCGTCGTGGCCGAGGTCGGGCCCGACGGCACCTTCGCACCGCTCGTGCGCGAGAAGGAGATGCTGCGCCTCGGCGATGTCGTGAGCCGCGAGGGCCGCGTCACCGACGAGGCGGCCGACGCCGCGGTGAACACGATGCGCCGGTTCCGGCTGCTCGCCGAGGCTGCCGGCGCCACCGAGGTGCTCGCCTGCGCCACCTCGGCGCTGCGTACCGCCGCGAACGGCGACAAAGTGCTCGACCGCATCGCGGAAGAGGCCGGGATCGACGCCGACGCGATCGACGGTCTCGAGGAGGCCCGGCTGATCTTCGGCGCGATTCGCGCCGCGGTCACCATCGACCCGTCGCCGGCCGTCTGCTTCGACCTCGGCGGCGGCAGTCTCGAGATCATGGTGGGAGACGCCGGCGGGCTCGTGTGGGCCGCGAGCGAGCGGCTCGGGGTCGCGCGCCTCTCCGCCCAGCTCGTGCACTCGGACCCGATCTCGAAGGTCGATTGCCGGCGACTGCACGAACACATCGTGGAGGTGCTCGCACCGCGCGCCGTCGAGGTGGCGGCGTACGAGCCGAAGCTGGCGATCGGCAGCAGCGGGACCTTCGAGAACCTGGCGCACATGGTCGCGGCGCGTCGCGACGAGTCAGTGCCGCGCTCGCTGAACCAGCTCACCTTCTCGCGTGCGGAGCTGCGTCCTCTCCACGAGGAGCTCCTCGCATCGAGCAGCGCGCAGCGCCGGCGCTTCGTCGGGCTCGACACCAAGCGGGCCGACCTGATCGTCGCGGGAGTCGAGGTTCTCGACGTGATCATGGACCTGTTCGCCGTCGACCAGCTGACGATCAGCGAGTGGGCGCTGCGCGAGGGCATGGTGCTCGACGCGCTCGGTCGCCACGATCCCGAGGACTGGTCCGACGACCCGCATGCGATCCGGCGGTCTTCGGTACAGGCGCTCGCCCGCCGGTGCTCCTGGCCCGAGGCGCACTCGCGCCACGTCGCGAAGCTCGCTCTCGACTTGTTCGACCAGACCCGCGAGCTGCACGGCTGCACCGACGAGGACCGCGAATTGCTCGAGTACGCCGCGCTGCTCCACGACGTCGGTGAGCACGTCGCCCACGACGGTCACGACCGTCACGCGGCGTACCTCGTGGCGCACGGCCAGCTGCGGGGCTTCCCGCCCGAGGAGGTCGTCCTGCTCACCGCGCTCGTCCGCTGGCATCGCCGGGGAGTCCCCAAGGCGTCCGACGACCTAGTCGGCGAGCTCAGCGAAAAGCAGCGCGAGCGGGTCCGGCGGCTCGCGGCGATCCTGCGCGTCGCCGACGGGCTGGATCGCAGCCGCAAGCAGGTGGTCACCGACCTCGCCGCGCGCGTGAACCCGTCGATGGTGCTGCTCCGCTTGAGGACCGTCGGCGATCCCGAGCTCGAGCTCTGGGGCGCGCGGCGCAAGCGCGAGCTCTTCGAGCGGGTATACAAGTGCGACCTCGAGCTCACCGCGCATCCCGCCGGGTGACCCCCGGGCCTGCTCACTCGGTGGACGCTCGACCGTCGGCGAACGCGAGCACCTCACGTGCCGTGGCAAGCGCGCCGGCCGACTGGGATGCGGTGTAGGCCTCAGCCGGTATCCCGCCGGGAAGCGCGTCGGGATACCGGGTCGGGATGTAGAACTGGTCGAGCGCTCCCCAGTCGGGACATCTCGGCTGAACCTGCGGATCGAGCAGGGTGACCTCGCCGCAGAGCGTCCGAACGCTGTGGCCGAGGACCACGTCGGCGCCTGCCGCGTAGAGCACACCCTTCAGGGCCTTCCCTGCCGCCTGTTGGGCGAGGAAGCAGGCCGTCGCGTGCCGGCCGTGCTCGGCCAGGAGCGCCGCGTCGTCGAGGTCACGCCGTGCCTGCTCGATCCAACGGGCGCCTTCGCTCACAACAGGCGCCGCCCGCTCCGCCTGACCCCGTCGATGAAGCGGCCGCCTGCCGCGGCCTCGTCCGGCGTGTAGACGAAGACGTCGACCGGCACGCTCAAATCGAGCTCGGCCAGCAGCGTCTCGACACGTCGCGACGGAGACTCGTCGGTCACGCGTACCACCAGCAGGTCGAGATCACTCGTCGCATGGACCCCGCCGCCCACCATGGATCCGAACACCCACGCCTCGACGACACCCTGGAGCGACCGGAGCCCGTCGATGGCGCGCGCGAGCTCGGCTTCGAGCTCGCTGCGGCGCGCCGCCGCGCCTCCCCATCGAACGGTGGTGGTGCTCATCGCGCCAGTCTACGGGCGTCGGGCCTCGCTGCCCGCGACGGTCTCGCCGGCGCCGGAGGTCGTCGTGGCGACGATGCGGGCGGTCGTCTCGACGACGTCAGACCGGGAGACGCCGTACACCTCGAGATCGGTGTGAAACGCCGCCATGCGCTCGATCATCGCGACCAGCGCGGCCGCGGCCGCAAACGGGGTCAAGCCCTCGGCGCCCGAGTGCTCCACCTTGGTGGCGAGCGCCTCGGTTAGCGGTTGGAGCGCGGCGTTACGCACGTCGCGGAAGCGCTGATCACCCTCCTGCGCGGCGAGGTTGCGCGTGCGGAGGATCGCTCGGTGGTGGTCCCAGTAGGTGAGGAAGCCGTCGACGAGCTCTCGGGCCAGGGCGAGCCCGTCGTCGCCGTCCCAGGGCCTCGCGAGGAGCTGGCCGAGCGGCGCGGACTGCTCCCCCACCTCCTCCGCGAGCACGAGGACCGCCTCCTCGACGTCGCGGAAGTACTGGTAGAAGGTCGCCGGGGAGGTGCCGACCTCGCGGGCGATCTCGACCACGCGCAGGTCGCGCAGGCCGCTGCTCTCGAGCTGCTCGCTCGTCGCCTCGAGCAGGCGGCGCCGGGTCTCGATCCCCCGCTTGCCCAGCGGTCGCCCGTCGAGGGCGACCGCGTCGTCAATCACGGGCCAGGAGAGTATCTGACTCCCCTTCAGAACGGGACAGCACTCGGAGCGCGTCACATCCAACACGACTACTCGCGCAGAGCGCCGGCTACCGACCCGACCAACGATTGGACAGTCCAACTGCGATCAGCGGCGCCCCGAACCAGAAGGCCCACTGCCAGGTCGGACTGGTTGCGCCAAGTACCACTTGGCGTTAGGCACGTTGGCCTCAGCCATCTCTAGCGGAAGGTTCTGAAGCGGTTCGCGCGCCACCACCTGGTAGGAGTGAACTCCACTGGTCTTACAGATCAGAGTGGCGAAGAAATATTGTTGTAGAAGCCGTTCCCACCAACGAGTGCTTTAGCCCGCCTCGCCACAGCGCGATTCGGGCGTTGATTCTGCAGATCACGCGCCACATTGTTGTAGCCATTCGGTCCAGCTGCCCCGGGGTAGGGAAGTCCGTGCGGCGTGCATCGACCCCCAGCGAGATACTGATCGTTCGCTGATCTACAGCGGCTCAGTTCAGCTGAGAACCGTCGATGCTCCAACGCGCTTTCGATAGAAGAGGGAGTTATCTCCTCAGAAGAGGGAGTTATCTCCTCCGTCCCCACCACAGCCGCCGGCTACCCACGAGCATTACGACCAGTTACACAGAATTTCCGACAGACCCGAACCTCGATCGTGCCCCCCAGCAGAAGTCAAGCCCTCAGAACGAGGTGAAGCAGGTGGGGCGCGGTCCGAAGCGTGTTGCCCTACCTCACAGCGGGTCGCCGCGGGAGAGGAGCGTGCCCGGGAACGGGGTCATCAGCTCCTCGCGCCACACCGTGAGGTGCTCCAGAGACCGCGCCCGCCACCGCGCCACACGCTCGTCGCCCGCGTCGATCGCGCGGCCGAGCGACTCGTGGCCGGCGGGGTCGGTGGCCCACACCGTGCACACCTCGGTGTCTGTCATCAACACCTCGTAGAGGCCCACGAGCGCGTGACCGTGGTCGGCGACGATCGGCGCCCACTCCTCGCGCACCGCGGCCAGGTAGTCGGGTCCGGCGCCGGGCCGGCACCGCGACAGCTCGTGCACGAGCACGGAGCCGATCACCCCGTCGCGGCGCAGATCCGCGATCGTGGGGCACCCGGGCACCGCGCCGAGCAGGCGGTCGACGCCGCCGCTGCGCACCTCGAGTGCCGTCTTCCACCACTCGTTGAGCGCGGGGTTGCGCGTGCGGGCAAGGTTGGTCGACTCCATGAGCCGGCGCCAGCCCGCACGGCCTCCGATGCACTCCCAGATGTTCACCACCTGCGGCCACCGACCGGTGGAGCCCATCGTGTAGAAGGTGCCGAGCAGGGCGAGGCCCTTGCCCGCCGCCGCGTCGCAGTCGAACGCGACGGTGTGCTCCATGTAGCGCATCGCACCTTCGCCGACGATGTCGACGTACTCGTGCAGGTAGAGCGCCCGATCCTCGGTCACGGGGCTGCTACCCCGGATGGATCGGCCGGGTCGAAGTCCACGAACGCGACCTCGTCGCTCGCCGGCCGGAACGTGGCGCGCACCCGCATGCCGATCCGCGCATCCTCCGGGGCGACGTTCGGCAGCTGGGCGAGGAAGCGCGCGCCCGCCTCGTCGAGGTCGACCAGCGCGACGAGGTACGGGGCCTGCTCCTTGAACGGCGGGATGCCGTGCTGGCGGATCACCGTGAACGAGTGCACCGTTCCGAGCCCGTTGGCGGTCACCCATTCGAGGTGCTCGCTCCCGCAATGCGGGCACAGAACGCGCGGGTAGTGGTGGTGCTGCCCGCAGTCGGCGCAGCGCTGCACCCGCAGCTCGCCGCGCACGGTGCCCGCGAAGAACTCCGTCGCCTCCGGCGTGACCCGCGGGATCAGGTACTTGGGGATGCCGGTGTCGGGTGACTCTTTCCTCATCGCACCGGCTCCGTTCCGAGGACGACGGTGGCCATGGAGGAGAGCCAGCCCCCGCTGCCGTGCGCCACCGCGATCTCCGCGCCGCTCACCTGGCTGTCACCCGCCTCGCCGCGCAGCTGGCGGATCGCCTCGCAGAGCAGGAACAGACCCCGCATCCCCGGATGGGTCGCCGAGAGCCCGCCGCCGTCGGTGTTGGTCGGCAGCGCGCCACCGAGGCGCAGCGCGCCCGACGCCACGAACGGCCCGCCCTCCCCCTTCGGCGCGAAGCCGAGGTCCTCGAGGCAGACCAGGACGGTGTAGGTGAACGAGTCGTACATCTGGAACGTGTCGACGTCGGCCGCGGTGATCCCCGCCTCGGCGAACACCTTCGGGCCGGTGACCGCGGCGGCGGTGCGAGTGAGGTCGGGCATGCCCTGGATCGAGTGGTGGGTCATCGCCCCCGCCGCGCCGCGCACGAACACGGGGCGCGCCCGCAAGGCCCGCGCCCGGTCCTCGGTGGTGAGGATGATGCAGCATCCGCCGTCGGAGACGACGCAGCAGTCGAGCTTGTGCAGCGGGTCGGCCACCAGCTTCGAGCCGAGCACGTCGTCGACGGTGATCGGGTCGCGATACATCGCGTGCGGGTTGCGGGCCGCGTGCTCGCGGGTCTGCACCGAGATCGACGCGAGCTGCTCGGGGGTGGTGCCGTACTCGTGCATGTGGCGCTGGGCGGCCATCGCGTAGGCGCCGACAAGCGTGAGGCCGGTCGGCAGCTCGTAGGCCATCGGGTGCGGCAGCGCGATTCCCCCGCCACCGGACCGCCCGGTGCCGAGCGACCTGCCAGCCGTGGACAGCTCGTTGTTGCCGTAGACGATCGCGACGGTGTCGACGTCGCCTGCGGCGATCGCGCGGTACGCGTGCTGCGCGTGGAACTCGAAGCTCGACCCGCCGCAGCTCGTGGAGTCGAGCCACTCGGGCGTGAGGCCGAGGTACTCGGCGAGCATCACCTCGTGCAGGCCGCCGTAGCCCGCCGAGGCGAGGCCCTCCACGTCGGACTTCGCGAGCCCGGCGTCGTCGAGCGCGCGCCGAAAGGCCTGTGCCTCGAGCATCAGCCCCGTCATCTCGGGGGTCCTCGGCCCGTCCGAGAGGCCCACCCCCACCACGCACACCCGCCGATTCACCGGCGGGATGGTATCTGACGCTCCGTCAGATCGTGCCAGGATGGGCCGGTGCACCTGCTCGGCGCGCACGTGTCCGACCTGTCCGTCGAGCTCGCGCGCGCGCTCGACGGGGTCACCATGCCTGGTGCGCTCGCGTACGCGCTCGGCCTCGACTCTCCGGCACGGCCCCCGGGCGGTTCCGTGCTCCTCGACCAGCCCCGCGGCCGGGTCGCAATGCTCGCCGGCCCCGACGTGCTGACGTTCCGGGCCGTCGACGGGCTGCGCGAGTTCGCGGTTGCCGCGCACGTCGGCGTCGCGAACACCTGGGGCGCGAAGGGCGTGTTCCCGTGGGACAGCCCGCATCACCTCGGCACGTGTGGGCTCCAGGCAGACGACTTCCCGCTGCTCGGGTTCGCGGACCTCGACGTGCTGTGGGTCACCGGGATCGACGAAGCCGAGTCGCCCCGGGCGCGCATCGAGCTGGGCGCACGCATCGAGGTGATCGATCCGCGCGACCTCGCGCCGCTCGCCTCGCACGTCGCGCGCTCACCGCACCCGATCGAGACTCCACCGCTGTTCGCGCGGCTCGCGGCGGTGGCCCAGCCGGGTTACGTCGACGACCGGCACCCCCGCCACCCGGCCCGCGCGGTCATGGACCTGAAGCGGTCGCTGGCTCCGGGCGCGCTGGTCGTGGCCGAGCCCGGACCTACCGGCCTGTGGATAGCGCGCACGTTCCCCACCGACGGGCCCGGGACGGTGGTGGTCCCCGCGACGAGCACCCCTGGCGTCGCCGCGGCGAGCGCGCTCGCGGCTGCCGCCCACGGGATCCCCACCGCGCTCGTCGCTCTCGCGCCCGCCGACGCGACCGTCGCAGAGGCGTCTACGGTCGCCGACCGGCACGATTTCCCGTTCACCGTCCACGAGTGGGGCGACGACGTCGACCTCTCCCTCACCCAGGTGCTAGTGGAGGCCGCCGGTCCCGTCGTAGCGTGGCCGGGATGACCGATCCCCGTACCCACCTCCGAACAACTGCCGTCACCGGTGCGTCGTCGGGCATCGGACGGGCAACCGCGATCGCGCTGGGCGCGCTCGGCTGGAACGTCGCCGTCGGGGCACGTCGCGCCGAACGCCTCGCGGAGACGGCCGCCGCGGTCGAGAACGCCGGCGGCCGCGCGATCGCCGCCCCGCTCGACGTCACCGACGCCGCGTCCATCGACGCCTTCTTCGCGACCGTCGAGGATGCCGTCGGGCCGGTGGACGTGCTCGTCAACAACGCCGGGATCGCCTCCCCGGCCCACCTGGTCGACACCGACCCGGCGGCGCTCGCCCGCGAGCTCGGCACCAACCTGCTCGGGCCTCTCCTGTGCACCCGGCGCGCACTCGGTCCGATGCTCGACGCCGGCTCCGGCGACGTCGTGTTCGTCACCTCCGACGTCGCGCGGGCGCCAAGACCCGGGATGGTGGGATACAGCGCGTCGAAGGTCGCGCTCGAGACCGTCGCTCGCGTCGTCGGCATGGAGGTGGAGGGCCGGGGCGTGCGGACCACCGTCGTGCGGATCGGGCCCACGGTCAGCGACTTCGCGGCGAGCTGGGAGCCCGGCGTCTTCGAGCACCTGGTGGCCGACTGGCCCCGCTTCGGCCTCCAGCGCCACTTCGCGACGATGGACCCGAGCGACGTGGCGGCCGCGGTGGTGCACGCGCTGACCCGCCCCGCCCACATGCAGGTCGAGATGATCGAGGTGCAGCCGCTCGCACCACGCGACGGCACCTGAGGTGCCCTACCGCAGTCGGGTTAGCCTGATGCGGACATCAGATCGCGAGCTCGAGGTAGGGGCAAGGGGGAGACAATGAGGCTCGACGACATGATCATCGTCAGCGTTGACGATCACGTGGTGGAGCCGCCCGACATGTTTGAGCGCCACCTCCCGGCGAAGTACGCCGATCTCGCGCCGAAGATGGTGCACAAGGGCGACGGCACCGACGTGTGGCGCTTCGGACAGATCGAGATCCCGAACGTCGGGCTCAACGCGGTGGCCGGACGACCCAAGGAGGAGTACGGGATCGAGCCGACCTCCTTCGAGGAACTGCGCCCGGGCTGCTTCGACGTCTCCAAGCGCGTCCTCGACATGGACGCGAACGGCGTGCTCGGCTCGCTCAACTTCCCGAGCCTCCCGGGCTTCGCCGGTCGCTTGTTCGCGTCGATGGACGACAAGGACGCCGCGAAGGTGCTCACGCAGTCCTACAACGACTGGCACATCGACGAGTGGTGCGGGTACGCCCCTGATCGGTTCATCCCGCTCGCGATCCCGATGATCTGGGACCCGCACGCGCTCGCGGAGGAGATCCGCCGCGTGGCCAAGAAGGGCTGCCACGCGGTCACGTTCCCCGAGAACCCGCAGCCCCTCGGGGTGCCCAGCCTGCACTCGGATTACTGGGACCCGTTCTGGGAGGCGTGCTCCGACGAGGGGACGATCGTCTGCATGCACATCGGGTCGTCGAGCAAGCTCGTGATGACCGCCGACGACGCGCCGATCGACGTGATGATCGTGCTTCAGCCGATGAACATCGTCCAATGCGCAGCCGACCTGATCCACTCACCGGTGCTGCGGAAGTTCCCCGACCTCACCGTCGCGCTCTCCGAGGGCGGGATCGGCTGGATCCCGTACTTCCTCGAACGCCTCGACCACTCGTACCGGACCCACAAGGCCTGGACGGGCGCCGACTTCGGCGGGAAGCTGCCAAGCGAGGTGTTCCTCGAGCGCGTGGTGCTCTGCTACATCTCCGACGGCGTCGGCGTGCGACTCGCACGCGACATCGGCGTCGACCGCATCACCGTCGAGATCGACTATCCGCACTCCGACGCCAACTGGCCGAAGGCCCCGGAGAAGCTGATGGAGGAGTTCGCGGCGGCGGACCTCGCCGACTCGGAGATCGACGCGATCACCCACGAGAACGCGATGCGGTTCTTCCGCTACGACCCGTTCTCGACCCGACCGCGGGAGCAGTGCACCGTCGGCGCGTTGCGAGCCGAGGCCGGCGATTGGGACGTGTCGGAACGCTCGACGGCCCGCACACAGAAAGCCAAGCGCGAAGGGTACGTGAAGATCAACGATCTTACTGCCACGGCGTGAGCACTGCAGTCCGGTACGACCCGTACGCGTACGCGACGCACGAGGACCCGTACCCCGTCTACCGCCGGCTGCGGGACGAGGCCCCCGCGTACGTCGACGAGGAACGAGGCTTTTGGGCGCTGTCGCGCCACGACGACGTGCGCGCCGCGCTCGACGACGTCGCGACGTTCTCGTCCACCGGGGGCATCACCCTCGACAGCGACACAGGCACGCTCGAGCCGATGCTCATCGAGATGGACCCGCCCCGCCACACCGCGCTACGGGCGCTCGTGAGCCGGGCGTTCACCCCCCGCCGGGTCGCCGAGCTCGAAGGGCCCGTGCGGACCATCTCGCGCGAGCTCATCTCCCGGTTCGACGCCGAGCGGATCGACGGGATCGGGGACTTCGCGGCCCGCCTGCCGATGGCGGTGATCTCCGCGATGCTCGGTGTGCCACCCGACGATCAGGACCAGCTGCGTACCTGGTCGGATTCCCTGCTGCACCGAGAAGAAGGCTCGAGCGTCCTGACCCCGGAGGGAATCGAAGGCGCCGCGCACCTGTACGGCTACATCGACCGGCTCGTCGCGGCCCGCCACTGCGCGAGGGGCCCCGATCTCGTCAGCGCACTGGTCACGCTGCAAGTGGACGAGGGCGCCCTCACCCATCAGGAGGTGCTCGGCTTCTGCTTTCTCCTGATCATCGCCGGCAACGAGACCACTACGAAGCTCCTCGGCAACGCGCTCTACTGGCTGGCCGAACACCCCGACCAGCGCGCGCTGCTGCAGGCCGACCTCGCGGCGATCCCGCCCGCCGTCGAGGAGGTGCTGCGCTACGACACCTCCACCCAGGGCCTCGCGCGCCGGCTCACCCGCGACGTGACCCTGCACGGCGTGACTCTCCCTGCGGGGATGAAGGGGCTACTGCTGTTCGCGGCCGCCAACCGCGACGAGCGCCGCTGGGCCGACCCCGACCGGTTCGACGTGACCCGCAACCCGGCCGGCCATCTCGCGTTCGGACACGGAATCCACCACTGCCTGGGCGCGTCGCTGGCCCGACTCGAGACCCGGGTCGCGCTCGAGGAGCTGCTCCCGGCACTCGGCGACTACGTGGTCGATCACGACGGATGCGAGCGCGTCCACTCCGGCAACGTCCGCGGGTTCGTCCACCTGCCCTTCCGCTGCCCGTCTCGGTGACGCTGGCCGTGGCATCGCCGTGAGCAAGCGCACCGACGACTACCAGCGCACCAACCGGGAGTTCTGGGACGCAGACGCCGACGACTACCAGGACGCCCACACGTCCCAGCTCGACGACGGCGTGGAGGCCTGGGGCGTCTGGCAGATCCCCGAGCGCGACCTGCAGGTGCTCGGCGAGGTCGACGGGGCGGACGTTCTCGAGCTCGGGTGCGGCGCCGCCCAGTCGTCCGTTCAGCTCGCCGCCCGTGGCGCGCGGATGACGGCGCTGGACCAGTCGGTGGGCCAGCTCCGACACGCCCGTGACCACGTCCGCGCGGCGGACGCGCCGGTGCGTTTGGTGTGCGCCAGCGCGACCGCGCTGCCCTTGCGCCCCGAGAGCTTCGACGTCGTGTTCTGCGACCACGGCGCGATGAGCTTCACCGACCCGTTCGCCTCGGTGCCGGAGGTGCAGCGCGTGCTTCGGCCCGGAGGGCTCCTCGCGTTCAACATCTCCACGTTGCTGCGGTTCCTGTGCTTCCCCGAGGCCGATCCTGACGCGCTCGTCAGCCGCCGCCTCCACCAGAAGGCGTTCGGGCGACGGATGTTCGACTGGGGCGACGGCACGATCGACTTCCAGATGCTCCACGGCGACTGGATCCAGTGCTTCCGTACCAACGGCTTCGACGTCGAGGACCTGATCGAGCTGCGCGCGCCGAAGGGCGCGACAACGACCTACGGCGAGTACGCCAACTACCGATGGGCACGGCGCTGGCCGTGCGAGGAGATCTGGAAGGTACGCAAGCGGTGATCCGCCGTACCGGGCTGCTGGTTCCCGTGGAAGCCGTCGAGGCGCTCGTGGGCGCGATCCGCGGGCGATGGGACCCGGTCGCGCACCGCGGTGTCCCCGCCCACGTGACGGTGCTCTACCCGTTCGTTCCCGCCGACGGGCTCAGCGCGGTCGAGGTCGAAGCGGTACGCGACGCTCTGGCGCCGATCCCCGCGTTCACGTTCGAGTTCTTGCGCACGGGTCGCTTCGGCGACACCGTGCTGTACCTCGCGCCTGAGCCGGACGCGCCGTTCCGGGCGCTGACCACTGCGCTGGTCGCACGCTTCCCGGAGCAGCTGCCCTACGAAGGCGAGTTCGACGACGTGGTGCCACACCTGACCGTGGCCGACGCGCTGGCAGCCCCGCTCGGAGAGCTCGAGGCGACTGTGCGCGCCGGGCTGCCGATCGCGGCGCGTGCCACGGAGGTCTGGCTCATGGTGGAGGGCGACGACAACCGCTGGACCACCCACACCACCTTCCCCCTCCACCTCTGGCCCCACGGGGCTTTGGCGTCATGAAACCGCGACTATCGCGGTCTGCTGACGCCAAAGCCCTGGAGGGGGTGGGTCAGCGGCGGTCGAAGGTGATCCCGGCGGCCTCGCGATCCCAGGTCGTCGCGGTGATGCCGTCGTCGCGCAGCTCGTACTTGAGGACCCGGCCGACAGGGTTGCGCGGGAGGTCCGTCCGGAACTCCACGTAGCGCGGGATGGCGAAGTAGGGGACGCGCTCAGCCATCCATCGGCAGAGGTCCTCCTCCGACAGCGTGGCCCCCTCGCTGAGCACCGCGGTGACCTTCACGTCGTCCTCGCCCTGCTCGCTCGGGACTGCGTGGACCGCGCCATCCTTCACGGCCTCGTGCGCGAGCAGCGTCCGCTCCATCTCGAAGCTCGAGATGTTCTCGCCGCGGCGGCGCAGACAGTCCTTCTTCCTGTCGACGAAGTACAGGAAGCCGTCGGCGTCGAGGCGGCCCAGGTCTCCGGTGTGAAACCACAGGTTGCGCAGCACCTCGACCGTCGCCTCCGGGCGGCCCCAGTAGCCGGCGAACATGAGGTTGGGACCCTTGGGTCGGCAGACGATCTCGCCGATCTCGCCGACGGGCACCTCGCAGTCGTCGTCGTCGACGAGGCGCACGTCGAACTCGTGGGTGTTGGGCTTGCCGGCCGCGCCCGCCTTGTTGAGCTCCCCGGCCCGCAGCATCGAGATGAGCGACGCCTCGGTCAGCCCGTACCCCCCGCTGAAGGTCGCGCAGCCGAAACGCTCCCGCCAGATCCGGTCGGTGTCGGGTGGCATCGGAGCGGCAGCGCACAGCCGAAGCCGATGGCCCTCCTGGTCGGGATGGTCCTCGGCATTCGCGATGAGGATCGCCAAGGAACCGAGCATCGACAGGATCGTCGCGCCGGTGCGGCGCACCTCGGGCCAGAAGCGGCTCACCGAAAACTTGCGGGCGATCGACGCGCGACCGCCGGTGAGCAGCGTCCCCACCACGCACACCGAGATCGCGTTGAGATGGAACAACGGCAGCGGCGTGAGCACCACGTCGTCGGGCCGGCGCTCCCAGGCCCGGGCGACCTGGCGTGCGAGCGAGACGACGTAGTGGTGCGGGAGCATGCAGCCCTTCGACGGGCCCGTGGTGCCCGCGGTGTAGACGAGGCAGGCCAGGTCGGCCGGATGCACGCGGGGGTCCGGCACCGGGCCGGCAGGCGCCGCAGCGAGCAGCGCGTCCCACGAGGTCGTCGCGACGGTGGAGATGGGCTCGTCGGGGTCGCCGACCACGATCGCCGCACCGAGCTCGGGAAGCTCGGAACCCGCCACCGCGGCAATCCGTCCGGCGAGCTCACCCTGCACGACGATCACCCGGGCCCCCGAGTCATCGAGGACATGGCGCAAGAACTCGCCCTTGTAAGCGGTGTTGATCGGGACCTGGATCGCTCCCAGCTTCAGCGCGGCGAAGAAGGACACCACCTGCTCCGAAGTGTTCTCGAGAAACGTCGCGACCCGATCGCCACGTCCGACCCCGAGCGTCGCGAGGCCGTGGGCCAGGCGATCCGCCGCCTCGTCGACTTCCCGGGCGCTCAACGCCCGGCCTTCGAAGTCGAGGTACGGACCGTCGGGATCGACCGCCAAGCGCGCCCCGAGGGCGGCCAGGACGGTGGTCTGGTCGGAGCCAGTCATCGGAGCTGACACTACCGTCACCCCACCAGGTCCCAACCGAGCCGCCCTGGTGTTCGCCCTCCCGGACGCGTCAAGATGGCACACCACGCATGGTCGATGAGTTGCCACCTCGGGTGGCATAGCTGGGGCGAGAACTGGGATGCCGGTACCGGCGAGCGAACACGGTCGGGAGCAGCTTCGTGGACCGATCGACGTCGACGCGTTCCGGCTCGCCTTCGACGACGCCCCGGTCGGTGTGGCGATCGGCACGGGAGACGGGCCGCTCGTGTACGTCAACGCCGCGATGTGCCGCATCCTCGGTCGATCGGCCGACGAGCTCGACGGCGAGGCGTTCCTCGCCGCGACCCATCCCGCCGACTGCCTCGTGGTGCGCGGCCACTTCCGGTCGCTCGCGGCCGGCGAGATCGACACCTACGTCTCCGAGACCCGCTTCCTGCATCCGGATCGCAGCGTGGTCCACGCCCGTGTTCACGTCGCGGCGAGCCGGGACGCCCGCGGCAAGCTCACGTATCTCGTGTGTCACGCCGAGGACCTCACCGAGCAACGGCGGACCGAGGGCGAGCTGCGTGAGACCGAGGCGCGCTTCCGGGCCGCGAGCGAGGCCAGCCTCGACTCGCTGATGATCTTCGACGCGGTGCGCGACGACGAGGGTCGAGTGGTCGACTTCCTTATCGTCGACGCGAACGACAACGCGGAGCGTCTCTTCGGCCGGCCTCGCGCCAGGCTGGTCGGGCGCCGGATCGTTGAGGCCTACCCGGAGGTGGTCACGACCGGCGCGTTCGCCCGCTACCGCGAGGTGCTGGAGACCGAAGCACCGTCGGTGCGCGAGTTCCCGGTCGACGACCCCAACGTCGCCGCCCACTGGCTCCGAGAGCAGATCGTGCCAATCGCCGACGGCATCGCGATCACCGCCAGCAACATCTCCGAGCGCAAGGCCATCGAACTCGCGCTCCGGGCTACCGAGGCCCGGCTAACCGGCCTCCTCCGCCACTCGAGCGACGTGGTCCTAGTAATCGGACGTCACGCACGGACGGTGTACGCAAGCCCCGCGGTCACCGAGGTGCTCGGGTACGCACCCGACGAGTTCCTCGGCTTCGACCTGCTCTCGCTCGTGCACCCCGACGACCACACGGGCTGGCTCGAGCAGTGGCAGGCGGTCAACCACCAGCCCGGGACCCGGATCACCGTCGAGGTCCGGGCGCGCCGGGCCGACGGCGTGTACCGCTGGTGCGAGGTCACGCTCCGAGACCTGAACCGCGATCCCGCGATCGACGGCTACGTCGTGCACTTCCACGACGTCACCGATCGTCGTGAGGCTCAGCACGACCTCGCCCAGCGCGCGCTGCACGATGATCTCACCGGCCTCGGCAACCGTGCCCTGTTTCTCGACCGGCTCGCGCTCGCACTGCATCGCAGCGAGCGTACGACCGACCACGCCGTCGTGCTCTTCTGCGACCTCGACCACTTCAAGGCGGTGAACGACACTTTGGGCCATTCCGTCGGCGACGCGCTGCTCCGCGAGGTGGGCGCCCGCCTTCGCAACGCGCTCCGCCCAGGCGACACCGTGGCTCGCATCGGGGGCGACGAGTTTGCGGTGTGCTGCGAGGACGTGCTCGACCACGCCGAGGCGGCGAAGCTCGGCGAGCGCATTCTCGACGCGTTCCGAGAGCCCTTCACGGTGCTCGGACGCGAGCTTCGTCTCACTACCAGCATCGGCATCGCGCTCAGTGACACCGCCAGCACGTCGCCGGAGAGTCTGCTGCGCGATGCCGACGCCGCGATGTACGTCGCCAAGGGCAAGGGACGCAGCCGCGCCGAGCGCTTCGACGAGAGAGCGCGCAACCAGGTGCAGCGACGCCTCGACATCGAGGACGGGCTCCGCCTGGCAGTGGTCGAGGGGCGCCTCGACCTCCGGTGGCAGCCGATCTTTTCGCTCGCCACGGGCCGAGTAGTCGGAGTCGAGGCGCTCGTGCGCTGGCCGCATCCCGAGCAGGGACTGCTGGGCCCCGACGAGTTCCTCCACGTCGCGACTGAGACCGGCCTCGACGCCGAGATCGGCGGTTGGGTCCTGACAACCGCCGCGGCACAAGCCGCCGCCTGGCGCGACCTCGCGCTGGTCGACCCCGGCACCGTCTGGGTCAACGTCACGGAAAATCAGCTGCGGCGGCGCAGCCTCCTCGGCGACGTGGCCACGCTCATGGCCGAGCACTCCCTCGGCACCGGGTCGCTCGGGTTCGAGCTCACCGAGCCGATCCTGGCCGAGGCCGACAGTACCCCCGCCATCGCCACCAACCTCGCGGGACTCTCGGGCCTCGGATGCCGCATCGCGCTCGACGACTACGGCACCGGCTACTCGTCGCTGCCGGCGATTCGCCGCCACCGGGTCGGCGTGCTCAAGTTGCATCCGGGCCTGTTCGGCCGCGGGTCAGACGGCACGGTAGGCATGATCGAGCTGATCGTCGCGGTGGGCCATCGGATGGGGCTCGAGATCAGCGCCGAGGGCGTCGAGACGGCCGAGCAATTGGCGCTGTGCTCGCGCGCGGGATGCAGCTCGGCAGCGGGGTACCACCTCGCCGCGCCGACGCGCGCCGACGCGCTCATCGAGCTGCTGCCCACCGCCGCTCCCACCCGTTGAGGATCAGGGTCGGATGCCGGTATGGCGCGCCGGCTCCGGAGGCTCCGTCCGGCGCGTAGTGCTGAGCCGCATCGCGTGCAGCAGCACGTTCCGCAGATCCCGCGGGTCGACGACCTGGTCGTAGCTCAGGTTGTCGGCCGCGCCATAGGCTCCACCGAGTTCGGCCTGGGCCATCAGAGCCCGAAGATCGGCATCGACGTTCGCAGCGTCGGCGCCGCTGTCCGCCGGCATTGCCCCGAGCCGGATACCGGGAAACGCGACGGTGACCGTCTGCCCGTCGAAGGGGTTCATCGCCATCAGCGAGGAGCCGAACCCGTAGGCCTTGCGCAGCGTGACGTGGAGCTTCGGGCTGCGGACGCGGGCCTGGGCCGCGAACATCCGTGCGGCGTGGCGGAGGATGCCGCTGCGCTCGGCCGCCGTCCCCGCGAGCACCCCGGGGTTGTCGGCGAGGAACAGGACGGGGAGGTGGAACGCGTCGGCGACCTCGAGGAAGCGAGCGGCCTTGTCGGCGCCTTCGGCGTCGATCGCACCCGCTTTCACCGCGGGCTGGTTGGCCACGACCGCGACGGCATCGCCCCCGAGGCGCGCCAGCGCGGTGACCACGACCCGGCCGTGGCCGGGTGAGACCTCGAGCGCGCTGTCGGAATCGCAGACGACGTCGATCACGCGGCGGACGTCGTAGGGCCTGCGGGGGTCGGCGGGGACCACCTCGAGCATGGCGTCGAGCCGTGCGGCACCCGGTCCCGGGGGGTCGGGCGCGACGGGCGGGTGCTGCCAGGCGTTCGACGGGAGGTACGAAAGGTAGCGGCGGACCAGGTCGAGCGCGGCGCGGTCGTCGGGCGCGGCGTTGTGGGCGACCCCGCTCGTGACGGTGTGGACGGCCGTGCCGCCGAGGGCCTCGGCCGTCACCTGCTCCCCCGTCGCGGCGGCTACGAGCGGTGGGCCCGCGGCGAAGATCGCCGCGCCTTCCACCATCACCACGAAGTCCAGGAGCGGCGCGGTGAGTGCGCCATGTCCGGCGCTCGGCCCCATCACGACCGCGACGGTCGGCACGAGGCCGCTGAGCGCCGCGAGCGCCTGCAGGTCGTTGGGCGCGTGGGGATGCCGCTCGTAGGCGTTCTGGGCCCGCGCGCCGGCACCTTCGAGCAGCATGACGAGCGGGACACGCTCCTGTGCCGCGAGCTGTGCGAGCCGGTGGCGCTTGGCCATCGTGCCGATGCCGATCGAGCCGCCCATCACCGTGAAGTCCTCGGCGCCGACGAGCACGGGTCGCCCGTCGACGAGACCGTGCCCCGCGACGAGGCCGTCGGCGGGCGCGGGCGGGGTCGCGCCCCGCTCCAGCGAGCCGACCAGCGCGCCGATCTCGACGAACGACCCCGGGTCGCAGAGGTGTCGCACCCGCTGGCGGGCGTCAAGGCGATTTGCGTCGTGCCGGGCCTCGAGTCGGTCGGGCCCGCCCATCGCGGCGGCCGCCGTCTCCCGCGCGGCCAGATCGGCGAGCAGCGGCTCCCAGCCGCCGCCTTCCCCCCACGGGGTTTTGGCGTCGCTCAACCGCGATTCTCCCGGTCTGGTGACGCCAAAGCCCTGGCGGCGGGGGGAGGGAGGGTGCCGGCGACGGCGTCGGCGAGATGCTCGACGGAACCGAACACCGTGTCGAGCACCCAGGCCCGCTTCAGGTAGAGGTGCACATCGACCTCCCAAGTGAAGCCCATGCCCCCGAACACCTGCGTCGCGGCGCGGCCGTTCGCGATCGCGGCCTCGTTGGCCAGCAGCTTCGCGCCGCTGACGGTCCGCTCGCGATCACCCACGCCTGGGTCGTCGAGCACGCACGCCGCCGTGTGCACGGCCGCCCGCGCGACCTCCGCCCGCACGGCCATGTCGGCACAGAGGTGCTTCACCGCTTGGAACGAACCGATCGCCCGCTCGAACTGGCGCCGCTCCTTCGCGTAGTCGACGGCCAGCGTCGTGCACGCGTCGGCCATCCCGACGAGGTACGCCGCGGTCAGGACGCCCCCCGAGTACCAGAGCCCCCCCGCCGCGTCGGTCTCCCCCACCGGCTCGCCGTCGGGCAGGCCGTCGACGCGCCACACGGGCGTAAGAGGATCGAGCGGCCAGTCCTGGCCGGCACCCACGAGGTCGGCGGCGCCGATCCGCCACACGCCGTCGCGCCGCAGCACGAGCAGGTCGTCGATCGCGTCGAGGTGCTCAACGAGCACCGCACCCGGCGCGGGGCAACAGCATCCGGCCGTCGGAACCGCACGTCCGAAGCTCCACACCAGCGGACCCGGCACCAGGGCGCGGCCGAGCTCCTCGTACACGACCGCGGCATCGGTCCAGCCGAAGCCGTCGTCGCGAAGCGAGAACACCCCCGCGCCGGCGAGGTCTTCGAACACCGAACGGTCGAAGCCCTCGCGGACCCGCGCCATGGGGTACTTGCCCTGGAGCAGCGCGCGGATGCCGTCGCGCAGCGCGACCTGGTCGTCGGAGAGATCGAAGTTCACCGGCTCGACTCCTTCGGCAAGCCGAGGACCCGCTCGCCCAGGATGTTGCGCTGGATCTGACTCGTGCCCGCCGCGATCGTGAGCGCGAGCGTGCGCAGCCGCTCCTCGACGAACTCGCCCACGCCGTCGACCACGAGGGCGTCGCGCCCGAGCGCGCGCAGCGAGAGCTCGCCGAGCTTCTGGCGCGCCTCCGAGTAGGCGAGCTTGATCATGAAGGCACCGCGCCCGGAGACTCCACGCGACGCCTGTGTCACGTTGCGCTTGGTCAGCGCCCACACCGCGTCGAGCTCCGCGGCGACGTGCCCGAGCTCACGGCGTTGTGCCGGGTCACTCACATAGGGCGCAAGATCTTCGACGAGCCGCGTTGCGTCGACCAGCTCGCTGACGAACGCGGTGCCGCGCTCGAACGACAGCGTCACGTTGGTGACCCGCCAGCCGTCGTTCTCCTCTCCCACCCGGCACTCCACCGGCACCCGCACCTCGTCGAGGAAGAGCTCCACGAACTCCGAGGACCCCAAGACGGTCTTGAGCGGCCGCACCTCGATTCCCCCCAGGTCCATCGGCAGAATGAGCCACGTGATCCCCTGGTGCTTCGGCGCATCGGGATCGGTGCGCACGAGCAGCTCGCCGAAGTCGCCGACTTGCCCGAAGCTGCACCAGATCTTCTGACCGGTGACCACGTAGTGATCACCGTCACGCACGGCGCGGGTGCGCAGGCTGGCGAGGTCGGAGCCGGCCTCCGGCTCCGAGAAGCCCTGGCACCACACCTCCTCGCCGCGCAGGATCTTCGGGAGGTGCGCGGCCTTCTGCTCGTCGGTGCCCTCGGCGACGATCGTGGGCCCGGCATGGAGCAGACCGACGAAGTTCACGCCGACGTAGGGCGCGCGGGCCCGGGTGGTCTCCTCGAGGAACACGAGCTGACGGCTCGGGGAGGCGTCCTGGCCCCCGTACTCCTTCGGCCAGCTGAGCCCGGCGTACCCGGCGTCGAAGAGCCGACGCTGCCAATCGGTGTCCCAGCGCCTCCGAGCGTCCCAGTCGTCGCGCACCGGCTGGGGCGCGAGCACCGCCAGCTCGGCGGCGAGCCATGCGCGCAACTCGGCGCGGAATGCCTCGTCCTCGTCTGAGTAGCGCAGGTCCATGCGGGCGGCGAGCCTACGGGATGCCTGACGCCCCAACGGATACGGGGCCGCAGCTCCCGCGCAACCCGGCAATCCAGCCGGCGCAGCGGCAGCACACCCCCGGCGCCGATCAACCGGTACCGTGCGCGGATGGTCGACCCGGGAGCCCAGATCGCCGCGACTCCCGAGCCGCCGTACTACGCGGTGATCTTCACGTCGCTGCGACGCGACCCGCGCCCCGACGACGGCTACGCCGAGACCGCCGCCCGGATGGAGGCACTTGCCCGCACCGTGCCCGGGTTCCTCGGGATCGAGTCCGCCCCGGACGGGCTCGGCATCACGGTCTGCTACTGGCGCGACGAGGCCGCGATCGCCGCGTGGAAGGAGCACGTAGAGCACGCAGCTGCCCAGCAGCGCGGCATCGGAGAGTGGTACGAGCACTACGCGGTACGCGTCGCGCGTGTCGAACGCGAGTACGGGAGCGGTTAGAGCCCGACCTTCCGCACGAGCGCGTCGACCCGGGCTTCGAGCGACGAAAGCTCGCGTACGAGGCTCTGGTCTGCCATCCGCAGGCTCGACTCGAGCGCGCTCAGGTCGCGCGCGATGCTCTTGTCGATCCGGTTGACGTCGGAGGAGACCGAGTCGTCGATCATCTCGATGTCGGCCGTGACGTCGTTCTCCACGTTGCTCAGGGCCGCGTTCGTCCTGGTCGGCAAGCGCGGCATGAATGCCGCCCCGGTGACGCCGAGGAGGATCGCGACGGTCCCGAGCACCGCGCGCGTGTGGTGCCGGCCCTCGACGCCCTGGCGGTTCGCCATGACACCGACGACGACCGCCGCGATGCCAAGTGGGATCGCGGCGCAGAACCAGACCACGGTCAACCCGAGCACGGTGACCGAGATGCCGAGCACGAGCGTGACAAAGGGGGCCTGACCGAGGACGCCGCGTCTGTGCGCACTGCGCCGATCTCCTCCTCCAAATCCCAAGGACCCGTTGCCCGTCACGGACGGTTCCTCGACTCGCGCCCCTACCGACCTGTGCCGGCACCGGGCGCCGGCGGCCAGATCCGCTCAGTGCGTGAGGCCGGCACGCAGGGTCGCCACCACGTCGCGTTCGACGCCGACGAACCGCACGTAGCCCTCCACCCCGCCGAACCGGTCGCGGAGCGCGTCGAGCACTGCGTGCATCGCCGCGGCGTCAGCCTGGAAGTGCTCGCCCCCCACCTCGATTGCCCCTTCCTGAAACGCGGCGCGGTTGCGATGCCGGAGCACGAGCACCGGCATGCGTTCGGCTGTCAGGGCGTAGTCCGCCGCGATCTCGTCGTCGGGCACGCCGAGCAGCCCGAGCACCAGCGCCGCGACGACGCCGGTGCGATCCTTGCCGGCCGCGCAGTGGAAGACCAGCGGGTGGTTCCCCGGCTCGGCGATCACGCGCAGCACCCCGGCGAACCGGTCGCCGAATCGTTCCAGCATGAGCACGTAGAACTCGTCGAGCGGCAGCATCCGGGGTGGTCCCGCGTCGACGCCGGCCGGTTCGATCGGGCCCCGGGTCTCGTCGATGATCGGCATGTGACAGAAGCGCACGCCGTGCGCCTCGAGCGGGCCGTGCGAGAACTGGTCGACCTCGTGGCCGGCGCGCAGATCGACCACAGTTCCGATGCCGAGGACGTCGAGCACGTGCCCGACGTCGGTATCGCTCATGAACGACAGCGAGTCGCTGCGAAACACCCGTCCCCGTCGCACGGTCCGCCCGTCGTCGGTGGGGTAGCCACCGAGGTCGCGGAAGTTGGCGGGCCCTTCCAGCGGGACAAGGCGCTCCACCGCGTCGTCAGCCATCGCTGCAGGCTACGCCGCGCTGACATCAGGCATGTCGCTGAGTGTCCTGGGCTACGCGTGTTCCGCGCCTGAGCGCCGGCACGAGGTGACCGAGCGTCGAGCGTCGTCGCCGCCACTCAGGTGATGTCGAGACCGAGCATCCTGATCGCGTTGCCACGGCAGATCTTGTAGACGACATCGTCGGGCAGGTGGCCCATCATCCGCTCGGCGACCTCCTTGGTGTGGGGCCAGGTGGAGTCGGTGTGGGGGTAGTCCGTCTCGAAGGTCACGTTGTCGACCCCGATGCGATGCAGCGACTCGAGGCCGTGGTTGTCACGGAAGAAGCACCCGTAGACCTGCCGGTAGTAGTACGTCGACGGCGGCTCGGGGATCGTGTCGCGCACGCCGCCCCAGGCCCGGTGCTCGCTCCAGACGTCGTCGGCGCGCTCGAGGATGTAGGGAAGCCAGCCGATCTGGCCCTCGGAGTACGCGAGGCGCAGCTCCGGGAACCGCACCAGGACCCCGGAAAAGAGGAAGTCGGAGAGGCTCGCCATCGCGTTGCCGAAGCTCAACGTCGCGGCGACGGCCACGGGCGCGTCGACCGACGTGGCGGGCATCTTCGAGCTCGAGCCGATGTGCATGCACACCACGTTGCCTGTCTCGGCGCACGCAGCGAAGAAGGGATCCCAGTGCCCGCTGTGGATGCTGGGCAGGCCGAGCGCGGGCGGGATCTCGCTGAAGCACACCGCGCGCACGCCGCGTGCCGCGTTGCGGCGCACCTCCGCCGCCGCGACCTCCGGATCCCAGAGCGGCAGGATGACGAGTGGCACGAGCGCCCCGGCGCTGTCCCCGCACCACTCCTCCACCATCCAGTCGTTGTACGCGTAGATGCAGGCCTCGGCAAGCTCGCGGTCGGTCGCCTCGAGGAACGTCTGGCCACAGAACCGGGCGAACGTCGGGAACGACAGCGAGGCGTCGACGTGGTTCATCGCCATGTCGTCGACCCGAGCCTTCGGGTCGTAGCACCCCGGACGCATCTCGTCATAGGTGATCGGCGACATCGTCATGTCGTCCCGGTCGAAGCCGGCCGCCGCGACGTGACGTTTGTTGATGTAGACGAGGTCCTCGTAGACCCAGCAGTCTGCCTTCGGGCCGTCGGGATCGAAGGTCTGCTCGTAGGTGCCGCCCCCCACGTGACGCATGCTCCCGATCCCGCGCCGCTCCACCTTCGGGCCAGCGTCCCGGAGCCGCGCCGACAGCCACGTGGTCCAGAGGTGCGGCGGCTCGACCACGTGGTCGTCCACGCTGACGATCCTGGGGATCTCCGTGCCGGGCTGGGTCGACTGCTCGACGGTGGCGGTCACACTGAGCTCCCCAAGGCCCGTCGGATCTAATCTGACGATCCGTCAGATTAGTGGGCCGCGGTGGCGTTGCCGCTAGCAGCGAGCGCCCTCGGGTGGGGGCTCGAGGTCGACCAGGTACCGGATGGCAAGGTCCTCGAGGCAGCGCGGGCCGTCGAGCAGGGACGTGTGGGTAGAGCCCTCCACCACCACCAGACGACCGCTGCCGAGCTGGCGGGCCAGGCTCTCGGACCACTCGACCGGTGTCGCCGGGTCGCCGGTGGTGCCGATCACCATGATCGGCGCCGCTCCCGGCGCGCGCACCGGACCCGTCGTCGCCGTGACTGCAGGTACCGGCCAGAACGAGCACGGGTACCCGAGCCCGGTGTTCGCCGCGCCGAAGTCGGGCGAGGCGATCGTCGCGCGTGCCTGGGCCTCGCGCATCTCGGTCACACTCAGCTGGGGGACGTCGATGCAGCTGATCGCGAGGAACGCCGGCCACTCGGCGTCGTAGGTGCCGTCGGAGCTGCGACCCACGTAGACGTCGAACTCGTCGAGCAGCGCGCTCGGGTCGCCGCGCTCGGCGTCGCGCAGGGCTTCGGCGAGGTCGTCGTAGGCAGGCGCCCCCTCGTACAGCGGCGACGCCAACGCCAGGTCGAGATGCGTAGGTCCGAGAACCCGCCTGTCGTCGGCGCGAATCTCGCCCCGCTCGGTGCGAGCCCGCAGCGCCTCGAGACCGCCGCGAGGGTCACCGTCGTGATGGAACGCGCAGTCGTCGTCGGCGGCGCAGTCGTCGAGGAACGCCTGCAGCGCCCGGTCGAAGCCCTGGGCCTGCTCGATGCCGACGTCCTCGGCCGGTACCGACGGGTCGACGGCACCGTCGAGGATCAAGGCACGAACCCGATCGGGGTACGCCTGCGCGTACAGCGCGCCGAGGTAGGTGCCGTAGGAGAAGCCCACGTAGGTGAGCTGCTCGTCTCCCAGCGCCTGGCGCAGCAGGTCCATGTCGCGCACCGTGTCTTGCGACGAGATGTTCGCCAACCAGTCGCCCGATCGCGCTTCGCACTCAGCCGCGAAACGCGCCGCGGCGGTCTCGAGCGCCTCCTGCTCCGCGGGATCGTCGGGGGCCGAGTCGGGCTCGAACAGGTAGTCGAGCCGGTCACCGCAGTCCACCGGCGCGCTGTCACCGCTGCCCCGGGGATCCCAGGCCACTACGTCGAACCGGTCGGTGACCTCGTTCGGAAAGAGGCTCGCGAAATACTCTGCCCACTCGGTCCCGTCTGCCCCCGGACCTCCGGGATTGACGAGCAGCGATCCGATCCGCGCCTCGGGATCGGCCTGTGACCCGCGTGCGACGGCGAGCTCCACCTGGTCCCCGTCGGGCTTGTCGTGGTCACGGGGGACGCTCAACGTCGCGCACTCGCCCTCGTCGCAGTCGTGCCAGACGAGGGGCCCGACCGGGCTGGCACCAGAGGTCGTGGTCGTAGCCCGGGAGGTCGTCGTCGTGGTGCGCGGCCGTGCCTCGTCGACAACGCCCGACGCGCACGCCGTCACGAGGACCGTGAAGACTGCGACGCAGGGAGCAGCGGCCACGGCCGCGGGCAAGCGCATGAAGGCACCACCGTGCCACATTAGGGGTCGCTCGGCGGCGCGACCCGTTGAAATGCTCGGGCACGCCGGTAGCGTGGGCGATCCTTACGACGAGGAGCCGACGATGGACCTGCTGATCGGTGGTCGGGCTCGCGCCGCGGCCGACAGCGCGAGGTTCGCAGTACGGGAGCCGGCCACCGGCGCCGAGCTGGCGACCGTGGCGCGGGCTGGTCTCCCCGACGTCGACGCGGCGCTCCGCGCCGCTACCGAGGCCTTCGACGCCGGCGTCTGGGCGAACCGGAGCGCAACCGAGCGCGGCCGAGTGCTGCTTCGCGTCGCGACCCTGATGCGCGAGCACGGCGAGGAGCTCGCCGTCCTCGAAGCGCGCAACGCCGGACACCCGATTGCCGACGCCCGCTGGGAGGTGGAGGCCGCGGCCGGCACCTTCGAGTACTACGCGGGCGCAGCCAACAAGCTTTTCGGCGAGGTCGTCCCGGTGCAGGATCCCGGTCTCGACGTGGTGTTGCGCGAGCCGGTCGGTGTATGCGCGCTCATCGTGCCCTGGAACTTCCCGCTCCTCATCACGTGCTGGAAAGCCGCACCCGCGCTCGCGTGCGGAAACGCGGTCGTGATCAAGCCCGCGTCGCTGACCCCGCTGACGGCGCTACGCCTCGGCGAGCTTCTGGTCGAGGCCGGCGTTCCCGAGGGTTGCGTGTCCGTGCTTCCCGGCCCGGGTGCGACGATCGGCGACGCGCTCGTCGGCGATCCGCGGGTCCACAAGATCGGGTTCACGGGTGAGACGAAGACCGGCGCCGCGATCCTGCGGACCTCGTCGGAGAACATCGCCCGAGTCAGCCTCGAGCTCGGCGGAAAGTCGGCGTGCGTGGTGTTCGCCGACGCGGACTGGCAGCGGGCTGCCGCGGAGACTCCGATGGCGGTGTTCGCGAACGCCGGCCAGGACTGCTGCGCCCGGAGCCGGATCGTGGTGGAACGGCCGGTCTACGACGACTTCGTCGCCGCATTCACTCGCCACACCGAGGCCATCCACGTGGGCGCTCCGCTAGATGCGGCGACCGAGATGGGCCCGATGATCTCACCCGCTCAGCGCCAGGTGTCGATCGACTACCTCGAGGTCGCCGAGACGGAGGGTGCCGAGCGAGTCACCGGCGGCGAGGTCCCCGATGATCCCGGTGCGTTCCTCACGCCCGCCGTCCTCGCAGGCGTGCGCAACGAGATGCGCGTCGCGCAGGAGGAGATCTTCGGCCCCGTCGCCTGCGTGATCCCCTTCGACGACGAAGCCGACGCGATCCGGATCGCCAACGACGTCCCGTACGGGCTATCGGGTTCGGTGTTCACGCGCGACCTCGGGCGGGCGATCCGTGTCAGCCGCGCGATCCGCACGGGCGTCCTGTCGGTCAACACCAACCGCAGCGTGCGCACCGAGGCACCGTTCGGTGGCTACAAGCGTTCCGGCCTGGGCCGAGAGCTCGGCATGCACGCCATGCACCACTACACCGAGGTCAAGAACGTCTTCTTCTCGTCCGAGTGAGGCGCGAGTCGGGCTCAGGCGGCGAACGCGGCTGCGAGGTCGGCGAGGAACGGGGCAACGTCGTCCACGGACCGCACCGACGGGCCCAGCGTCACCGACACCGACGTGATCCCGGCCGCGGCCAGCTCGGATGCCGACGCGACCATCGCGTCGAGATCGGCACCCCCCTGCGCGTTTGCCAGCGCGCGCAGCGGGAGCCGCACACCGAGCGCCGACGGGTCTCGCCCGCGCTCACGGAACGCGCCGCGCAGCCGCTCCACGAAGACCGCGATCTCGTCGAGCGTCACGCCGAGCGGGAGCCAGCCGTCGCCCAGCTCGGCGATCCGCGCCAAGGTCGTGTCGGTCGGTCCACCCCCGAACCAGATCGGGACGCGCGGCTGCACCGGTCTCGGCAGGCACCACACCTCCGAAAAGTCCGCGGTCGGCGACGAGAACGACACGGGCTGCTCCTGCTCCCACAGCGCACGGCACGCGCGCAGTGCGTCGTCCATGCGCGCCCCGCGGCCGGCGAACGCCATGCCCGGCTCCGTGAACTCCTCGCGCTGCCACCCCGTCCCGACCCCGAGGTCGACCCGACCCCGCGACAGCACGTCGAGCGTCGCGACGGTCTTCGCGAGCAGGGTCACCGGCCGGAGCGGTGCGATCAGCACTCCGGTCCCCAGCCGCACCCGGCTGGTGACGCCGGCCATCGCCGCGAGAGTGGTCATCGCCTCCAGCCACGGCTCGCTCGGCGGGTACGGGAACTTCCCGAACGGGTAGCGGTCGGTGCGCGCCCCCATCACGACGTGGTCCGGCATCACGAGCTGGTGCACGCCGGCCTCGTCGGCAGCCCGCGCGACGTCGAGCACGCCGGCGAGATCGTCGCCGAAGAGCCGGGTGAGCCCGGAGACGGTGACGGAGAGGGTCGGACGCCCCGTCACGTGAGCCCGCCCATGCCGGGCTCGGGTCGCAACGTGGGGAAGAGGATCACCTCGCGGACGCTCGGCGTGCCGGCGAGGAGCATGACGAGCCGGTCGACGCCGATCCCGAGCCCGCCCGTGGGTGGCATGCCGTACTCGAGCGCGCGCACGTAGTCGAGGTCGACGTCACCCGCCTCCGCGTCGCCGCCCGCCTTCGCCGCCGCTTCGGCCTCGAAGCGCTCGAGCTGCTCGACCGGGTCGTTCAGCTCGCTGTACGCGTTGGCCAGCTCGCGTCGCGCCACGATGAGCTCGAAGCGCTCGACGAGCGTCGGGTCGTCGCGGTGCGCCCGCGCGAGGGGCGACACCTCACGCGGGTAGTCGACCACGAACGTCGGCTGGAGGAGCTGCGGCTCGACCAGCTCGTCGAAGACCTCGACCGTGCAGCGCCCCGCACCCCACTCCGGTGCGTAGCCCCGCTCGAGCCTGTCGAGCACCGCGCGCGCCGCCTCGACGGGCATCGCCGGATGCAGGTCGACGCCGGCGTGCCGCTTGATCAGCTCGACCATCGTCGCCCGCGGGTACGGCGGCGTGAGGTCGACCTCCAGGTCGCCGTACCGCACGGTCAGGTCCGGGAGCACCGCCCGAGCGGAAGCGACCACGAGGCCCTCCACGAGGTCCATCATGTCGTGGTAGTCGGCGAACGCCTGGTACGCCTCGAGCATCGTGAACTCGGGGTTGTGCGTGGTGTCGATGCCCTCGTTGCGAAAGACGCGACCGACCTCGAAGACACGGTCGAAGCCACCCACGATGAGTCGCTTCAGGTGCAGCTCGAGCGCGATCCGCAAGTACAGGTCGAGGTCGAGCGCGTTGTGGTGCGTGACGAACGGCCGCGCGGTCGCGCCTCCCTGGATGCTCTGGAGCACCGGGCCCTCGATCTCCTTGAACCCGCGCTCGAGCAGATGGCGCCGGAGCGCGGCGAGGATCTCGATGCGAACGTGGGCGACCCGACGCGCCTCCTCGTTGACCACGAGATCGACGTAGCGCTGGCGATACCGGGTGTCGACGTCGGCGAGCCCGTGCCACTTGTCGGGGAGCGGCCGCAGCGCCTTCGCCAGCAGCGTGCACTCCTCCACCTTCACGGAGAGCTCGCCGCGCCGGGTCGTCATCACCGTTCCGGCTACCCCGACCCAGTCGCCCCGGTCCAGCTCGTCGAACGCGCGGTGGCGCTCCTCGCCGAGCGAGTCGTCGCTCACGAAGAGCTGGATCGTGTCGTCGCGGTCCTGCAGCGTCGCGAACGACAGCTTGCCCTGGCGGCGCAGCGTGAGCAGCCGACCCGCGATGTGCACGCTCGTGTCCGTCTCGGTGCCGGGCGCGAGGTCGGCGTGGGCGAAGCGGATCTCGGTGGCCGTGTGCGTGCGGTCGAAGCGCACGGGATACGGGTCGGTGCCGGCGGCTCGCATCGCCTCGACCTTGGCCACCCGTTGGGCCCGCAGGTCGGCGGGCTCCGTGTTGTCCGGAGCGTCGGTGGCATAGGGAGCCGGGGCATCACCGGCCCGAGCGGTAGGTTCGGCGGCCTCGCCCGGAGGGCTCGCGTCGTCGTGAGGCATCCGGGTCGAGGCTAGTGGTCCCGATGCAGGGTGCTCCGGATCGTTTCGGGCGCGCCCCCGACCCCTTCGGAGCAGAAGATGGCGAGGCTCGACGGCAAGGTCGCGATCATCACGGGCGGCGGCAACGGCATGGGGCGCGTCGCGTCGACGCTGTTCGGCGCCGAGGGGGCGCGGGTCATGGTGGCCGACTTCTCGGGGGCCGGCGGGCGCGAGACCGTCGAGATGGTCGAGGCGGCGGGAGGCGAGGCCGCGTTCGTACAGGTCGACGTCGCCGACGACGGCCAGGTCGCCGCGATGGTGCGAGCCACGATGGAGCGCTTCGGCGCGCTCCACGTGCTCTACAACAACGCCGGCATCTTCCCGGCCGACGACGGCGGCGTCACCGAGACCCCCGAGGCCACCTGGGAGCGGGTCATGGACGTCAACCTCAAGGGCGTGTGGCTCGGCTGCAAGCACGGGATCCCCGCGATGCTCGACAGCGGTGGCGGCTCGATCGTCAACGTCGCGTCCTTCGTCGCGCTGATGGGCGCGGCCACGGCGCAGATCGCGTACACCGCGAGCAAGGGCGGCGTCCTGTCGATGACCCGGGAGATCGCGGTCGAGTACGCGCGGAGGAACATCCGGGCCAACTCGCTCTGCCCCGGCCCGATCGCGACCCCGATGCTCGAGGAGCTGATGAGCGACCCCGTGCGCAAGCAGCGTCGGCTCGTGCACATCCCGATGGGTCGCCTCGGGCAGGCCGAGGAGCTGGCCAAGGCCGCGCTGTTCCTGGCCTCCGACGACTCGTCGTTCATGACCGGTACGCAGCTGGTGGTGGACGGCGGCATCACCGCCGCCTACGTGACGCCGGAATAGAACGGCCCCACGCCCCGAGCGCCACCCTGGCGGTTCGTGGGATGCGAGACTCCCGCCCATGACGACGGGACGACTGACGGCCGACGAGCTGCGCTCGCTGGTGGCCGACGGCGACATCGACACCGTGGTGGTCTGCTTCCCCGACCTGCAGGGGCGCCTGATGGGCAAGCGGGTGGTGGGCCACTACTTCGTCGACCACGTGCTCGACGGCGGTCGGACGATCGAGGCGTGCAATTACCTCATCGCCCTCGACGTAGACATGACGCCGCTCCCCGGCTACGAGTTCGCCAACTGGGAGCAGGGCTACGGCGACTTCTCCTGCGTCGCCGACCTCGCGACCCTGCGCCGGATCCCGTGGCTCGAGGCGACGGCGCTCGTCCTGTGCGACCTCGTCGACGAGCACACCGGGGAGCCCGTGGAGGAGTCGCCGCGCCGGATCCTGCGCCGGCAGGTCGAGCGCGCCGCGGCACTCGGCTTCACGGTCAACATCGGCGCCGAGCTCGAGTTCTTCCTCTTCGAGGACTCCTACCGCGACGCCGCCGCGCGCGGCTACACGAGCCTCACCCCGCACGCCGACGTGATCCAGGACTACCACGTGTTCCAGACGACGCGCGACGAGTACCTGATCCGCCAGATCCGCAATGGCGTCGACGCCGCCGGCATCCCCGTCGAGTTCTCCAAGGGCGAGGCGGGCAAGGGGCAGCACGAGATCAACCTCGTCTACGCCGACGCGCTCGAGATGGCAGACCGGCACGTGATCTACAAGAACGCCGCGAAGGAAATCGCCTCGGCCAACGGACGCTCGCTCACCTTCATGGCCAAGTACGCCATGGAGGAGGTCGGTTCGTCGTGCCACATCCACTCGAGCGTCTGGGACGCCGACGGCGGGCGATCGCTGATGTGGAGCGACGACACGCCGGACCACATGTCCGACCTGTTCCGCGGCTGGCTCGCCGGCCTGGTCACGACGGGACGCGAGCTCTCGTGGATGTTCGCCCACTACGTGAACTCGTACAAGCGCTACCAACCGGAGTCGTGGGCACCCACCGCGCTCGCGTGGGGCGTCGACAACCGCACGTGCGGGTTCCGCCTCGTCGGCCACGGACAGGGGTTCCGGGTGGAGTCGCGCATCCCGGGTGCCGACGTGAACCCCTACCTGGCCTTCGCGGCCACGATTGCCGCCGGCCTGCACGGCATCGAGGCCGGGCTGGACCTCCCGCCCGCGTTCGCCGGCAACGCGTACGACGCCCCCGACCTGCCCCACGTGCCGTCCACCCTCATCGAGGCGATCGAGGCGTTCGAGGCCAGCACGGTGGCCCTCGACGCCTTCGGACCCGCGGTGCACCACCACCTCGCCAACACCGCCCGCCAGGAGTGGGCCACGTTCAACCGCGCCGTCACCGACTGGGAGCGGCGCCGCAACTTCGAGCAGATCTGATGGCACGCCCGCTCGTCGCGCTGCCTGCATACCCTGTGAAGGCCGGCCGCGTCGACGGCTGGCGCGACCCCGCGGTCGCGATCCCCGAGCCCTACGTGGGCGCGCTGCAGCGCGCCGGCGCCCAGGAGGCGGTGCTCGGCCCCGTCGACCTGTCCGACGGCGAGGCCCGCTCGCGGTTGGACTCGTTCGACGGCCTCCTCCTCGCCGGCGGCGGCGACGTGCTCCCCTCGCACTACGGCCAGCAGCGCGACGAGCGCACCTACGGCACGATCCCCGTGCGCGACACCTTCGAGATGGCGCTCTGTCGCGCGGCCATCGAGATGGGCCTCCCGATTCTCGCGATCTGCCGCGGCACGCAGGTGCTCAACGTCGTGCGCGGGGGGACCCTGTCCCAGCACATCTCCGACGAGTTCCCGGGTCACGGCATGCCCGGCGTGGAGGGCGGCCAGAACGTCCATGCGGTCGACCTGACCCCGGGGACGCGGGTGGCCGGCGCGATGGCCGTGACCGAGGCTGCCTGCTCGTGCCATCACCACCAGGCGATCGACCGGGTCGGCGACGGGCTCACGGTCACGGCTCGCTCCCCCGACGGGATCGTCGAGGCGGTGGAGCTCGCCGGCGAAACGTGGGTCGTCGCGGTGCAGTGGCACCCCGAGGACACCGCCGCTTCGGATCCGGTTCAGCAGCGCCTCTTCGACACGTTCGTCGCCCAGTGCGGTCGATGAGACCTGCGACCCCGCGCCTCCGGCACCTCCCCCACCTTTCCCCGGTTTGATGCAGGAGGCGCACTATGCGCTCCTCGCGCAACAAACCCGCGAGCTGCGCGCCTGATCAGGCGTCGGGCGCGAGACCATCGGGAGGCCACACCGCGAGACCGTCGTCGAGCGGAACCCGCAACGAGCGCAGCACGCCGGAGAGCATCTGATAGGTGCCGATCAGCACGACCAGCTCGACACGCTGCACCTCCTGTGGGAGCGCCTCGCCCAGCTCGGCCCAGAGGTCGTCCGTGATCGCCTCGCCCGCGAGCGTGACGTCGGTCGCCGCCAGCACCGCGCGCTCGACCGGACCGAAGCGGTCGTCGTGCTCCCAGTCGCGCACTGCCGCGAGGTCTTCCGACGGCGCGCCGAACATGGGCCCGAGGTGCCAGTGCTGACCCCACTCGTAGTACGAACCGGTGACCCAGCCCACCCGCATGATCACGAGCTCACGCAGCCGCGCGTCGATCGTGCCGTGCAGGAGCACGGGATCCAGCGCGTGGTAGAGAGCCTTCGCGAGCGCCGGACGGTGCAGCAGCACGCGGAACACGTTGATCTCGGCCAGGTAGTCGGGCAGGCCGACGTGCGTCGCGGCCTCGCGCGCCGCGTGGATCGGCAGCGGCGCGACTCGCTCCGTCGACCCGGACTCGTTCGCGCTCACGGGACCACCACCGCATGCACCGGGCGGTCACCCTCGGCGTCGCCGGCCATGAGCCGCAGCAGGTCCGGGGTCGCCTCGAGCCCGCTCGTGGTGTGCGCCAGCCCGCGGAACGGTGACGTGTCGGACGCGAGCAGGTCGAGCGCGGCGCGGTACGCGGCCACGTCGACACCCAGGGCACCCAGCATGCGCAGCTCCTTGTAGACGACCATGTCGGGGTGGAAGCCCGGGGTCTCGGCGCTGCCGCGCGTTCCTGCGAGCACCACGGTGCCTCCCGGGCGGGCCAGCGCGACCGCCTGCCCCAGTGCGGCAGGGGCCTTCGCGGTGACGTCGACCACGACGTCGGCGAGCGCGCCTCCGGTGAGGTCGCGCAGCGCCCGCACCGGATCGTCGCGCTCCACGTCGACCGTCGCGTCGGCACCGAGGTCGCGGGCCAGCGCGAGGCGTTTCGCGTCGCGGGTCCCGGCGCCCGTCACGAGGATCGGCCCGGCACCGGCGCGACGAAGCGCGACGACGGCGGCGAGACCGCGGATGCCGGGGCCGAGCACCGCGACCGCGTCGCCGGCGGCGGTGCCCGGAACCGTGACCGCCCACCGGATCGCGGCACCGACCGGGTTGAAGAGGGTGGCCTCCACGGGATCGAGCGCGACCGGGACGGCGAGGACCTGCGCGTCGGGCGCGAGGTAGAGGTACTCGGCGTACCCGCCCCACAGGCCCGGCGCCCGGTCGAGCGCCATGAAGCCGTACATGTCGGCGAGGCCGTGGCGCTCGCACCGGCGGTGCACTCCGTCGCGACACGCCGCACAGTCACGGCACGACTGGAAGACCTCGACCGCGACGCGGTCGCCGACCTGCACACCCCATCGCGCTGCCGCACGCGAGCCGAGCGCCTCGACCACGCCGACGATCTCGTGGCCGGGGACGAACGCGAACCCGCCCCACAGCTCACCGGTGAACTGCTCGTGGTCGGTGCCGCACAGACCGCAGGCCTCGACGCGCAGCACGCCGTCGTCGTCGGCGACCTCCGGGATGGGCAACGAACGCGGCTCGAGCCGGCGCGGGGCCTCCAGGACGAGGGCGCGGGCCGAGGGCACCGTCACGAGTCGGAGGCTAACAGTGACGTCCGGCGAGCGCCGCGTATGCCTCGGCAACCGGACGCCGCCGCCGCGCCGCGTCGAAGAGACCGACCTCGGTCACCTCGCCGATCGGGCGCGTGAGAGCCGTGTGCCAGTCGTACTGGTCGCCGCGGCTGTACCAGCAGACGCCACGAACCGGAAGGCCGTCGGCGCGCATCGCGTCGAGGCGTTCGACGATGGCGTCCAGCCACCGCTCGCCGTCGGCGGGGTCGAGACCCAGGTTCGAGGTCTCCGCGACCCAGAAGGGGGCGCCGTAGCGCGCATGCCAGGCGCGTGCCTCTTCCTCGTATGCGGCGACCCGCTCCTCGACCGTCAGCGCCGACCCGTCACCGCCGTGGACGGTAATCGAGACCGGATAGAAGTCGTGGCCGGCCACGACCCGACGTGTGTCGCGCAGCGCGAGTGCGTCGATCTGGACCCGAGTCGACTCCTCGACGTGCTCGAACGCGACACCCCGGCCGCCGCGGAGCTCGAGGCCGAAGTGCAGGTCCCAGACGCCATGTACCTCGGCCCGGCGCGCGTCGGCCGCCTCCCCCAGGTCGGCGTCGCGCACGACCTGGCAGTCGAAGCCCTCGGCCCCGATCCACCAGCCGTCGCGGTCGGCCCGTATCCGTGCGATCGCTTCGAGGTTCGCGAGCGTCACGTGCGCCAGCGCCACGGCGAAGTCCTCGAGGCTCGCGCGGCGGTCGTTCCAACACCCGAGCCGCGCGCTCATCGCCGCGGTGATGAACGGCTCGTTGACCGGCGTGAACCACTGCGGTTCGCGGTACCGGGCCAGAAATGCATCGACGTAGCGCCGGAAGCCGTCGACCCACGCCGGGTCGCAGAACCCGGGGTAGTGATCGGGCAGGCCGAAGTGGCAGAGGTCCACGATCGGCACGAGCCCGGCCCGGTCGCACGCCGCGAGCGCGCGGTCCCAGAGCGTCCAGTCGTAGGTGCCCGGCTCGGGCTCGGTCTCCCGCCACGGCATCCCGTAGCGCCACCAGCGCACTCCGAGCGCGGCTACGGCGGCCAGGTCGGCGTCCTGGTGTTCGAGGTGGCGGCTGGCCGCGAGCTCGTCGACGCGCACCACCCTGCCCTCGTGGAGCACGAGCGGGTCCGAAGCCTCCTCGCCACAGGCGACGACGAAGGCGGGCAGCTCCATCCCCGTCGTCTACCACGCACCGGACCGGGTTGGTGATCCAAACCGTCGTAGTGACCGGCTCGGTCACCAACGCGGCTACTCGTCGATGGCGTCGCCGCGGCGGTCGATCTCGCGCTGGATCTGGTCCTCGGTGATCGGCTTCTGGCCGAAGACCGCCCAGGCGTGCCACACGATCCCGAAGCCCCAGCCGAGCATCACCCAGATGGGCCAGAAGTAGCCCGCACCCGTCACCGCCCAGATGCCGACCAGCATCAGGTTCACCACGACGTACGACACCAGGCTGGCGGCGAACCCGCGCTTCGCCTTCAGGCGCCGGATCGCGGCGTCACGCTTCGCATCGTCGGTCATGGCAGCAATTCTTGCACGGGCCTCGGCCCACCGGGGTGATGCCCGCCACGGCTCAGATCGCGTCGGGACGCAGCAGCGCGTCGATGCCCCCGTCCACGAACACGATCGACCCGTGCACGTACGCCGCGGCCGGCGACAGGAGGAACTCCACCACGGACGCGACCTCGTCGGGCGTCCCGGGCCGCCCGGTGGGTACCGGCAACGCCTCGATCGCCGGGCCGAAGACCGGGTCCTCGCGGCCCGCCTGGAGCAACGGGCTCTCGAACGGTCCGGGCGCCACCGCGTTGACGCGCACCCCGGCGGCGCCCCACTCCGTGACCCGTCGCCGCACGGCCCGGGCCACCGCGACCTTCGACGACGCATACACCGTGTTGCCGGCGAGATCGGTGGCCCGGGCACGGGCTCCGGCCTCCTCACCCGCGAGGCACGCGTCGACGAGCGCGGCGTCGACGGTGGGGTCGATGGTGGTGGAGTTCGACGAGATCGCGACGGCAGCCGCCGGGGCACCCGCGCGGAGCGCGCCGAAGCAGCCGTCGAGGAAGGCGGCGAACCCGAAGTAGTTGACCGACGCGATGAGCGCGTGGTCGGGCACCTGCGGACCGAGTCCGGCACAGGGCACCAGCCCGTGCAGCGTCCCGCCGCACGCGCCGAGCACGGCGCCGAGCGCAGCGGCGCGGCCGTCCGCGCCCGAGAGGTCGGCGACCACGTCGGCGTCGTGCAGGTCGACGCCGATCACCGTCGCGCCGGCGGCCCGCATTCGGGCCGCGACCGCGGCACCCAGGCCGGAAGCCGACCCCGTCACCGCGATCATCCGCTCACCCATCGCTGCTCCTCCTCGTCGATCCCATGCCACACAGGGGGTGGGGGCGTCACTTGGTTGCGGTCGGGGCGACGAGGCCGCCGCAGCCGTGCGTCACCGGCAGCGGTGTCGCGCTCAGCAGGAACTCGTACACGCCGTCGCTCGCGCAGTCGGCCGCGAGCTCGTCGAGATCCCACTGCTGGCCCTGGGGCATCCCGACGTCGCGCAGCTCGATCATGTGCACCGGGAACAGGAAAGGGTTCGCACCCGGGCACGGGTACGGCTCGAACACGTGCGTGTCGTTCGCGATGGCCGCGACGTCGTGGTCGTGCAGCCACTCCACGGCGTCGAGCCCGATGCCCGGCGAGATGTCGGCGTACCGTTCGCGCTCGCCCACGCGCAGCCAGTGCATCTGGCCCGTACGCACCAGCACGACGTCGCCCGGCTCCACCGTGAGGCCGGCTCCGGCCACGCAGCCGTCGAGGTCGCCGCCTGTGATCGCGTGCGGCTCCTCGAACCAGTCGACGCCCTTGAGCCGAGCCACGTCGCAGAGCACGCCGCGGGTCACCAGCGGCCCGAAATGCTCGATCCCCAGCTTGGTCGCGCCGTGCTCCATCGAGATCGTGTCCGCGGGAACACCGTTGTAGAGCAGCCTGTCGTACCCGGCGTGCGCGAGCGCGTCCCAATGGGTGGCCGACTGCAGTCCGGTCTCGACCTTGTCGTCGCTCGTCGCGAAGTCGCCCGGGTCCCCCGTGAACGCGTACGACGCGACGAGCGTCGTGTGCTTCGGGTTCTCGCGTCCGAGCACGCGCCCGGTCTGGGGGCCGTGCTGGTCCATCGGAATCGACAGCGAGAAGGTGACACCTCGGCGAACGGCCGCGGCCCCGCGGCGCACCGCCGCGGCGTCGACCAGGTTGAGCGTCCCCCGCTGGTCGTCTGGACCCCATCGGCCCCAGTTGGACACCCGCGCCGCGAGCGCCCGCTGCTCCTCGTCGAGCGGCACCGGCCTACCTCACGCGTCCGCGTACTGCTTGCGCAGCTCGTGCTTGAGCACCTTGCCGGTGGGATTGCGCGGGAGCACGTCGACGATCTCGAGCTGCTCCGGGATCTTCTGCACCATCAGCCCCGCGTCTTTCAGGAACGCGAAGAGCTCCGCCAGCGCGAGTGGGTCCGCTGGGTCGGCGGGCACGATGACGGCGCAGGCCCGCTCACCCGAACGTGGGTCGGGCAGGCCGATCACCGCGGCGTCGGCGACCTTCGGGTGCGTGAAGAGCAGGTCTTCGACCTCCTTGGCCGAGATGTTCTCGCCCTTGCGGATGATCACGTCCTTCAGCCGGCCGGTGATCGTGACGTACCCGTCGGCGTCGACGGTGCCGAGGTCGCCGGTGCGGAAGTAGCCGTCTTCGTCGAACGCGTCGGCGTCGAGCGAGCTGTCGAGGTAGCCGAGGCAGAGCTGGGGGCCCTTCACGCGGATCTCTCCCTCCTCACCGCGGCCCACGACCTTCCCCTCGATCGTGACGACCTTGACGTCGATGCCGGCCGTGAGCGGGCCCTCGGTGTTGGCGAGCTGGTCGTCGGTGTCGGTGATGCGCGCCATCGAGAGGATCGGGCACTCGGTGAGCCCGTAGCCGGAGAGGATCCCGATCCCTCCCAGCTCGGCCTTCACGTCGTAGTGCAGCTGCGGCGGCTTGGCCGCGCCACCGCCCACGAAGATCCGCGCCTCCGGGAACAGCGGGTGGTCCGCCGCTCGCTGCGCGTCGAGGTACGCGAGGTGGAACACCGTCCCCGCACCCGCGATCGTCACCCGCTCGCGCTCGAGCACGGGGATCGTGGAGGCGGGCACGAATCCCTCCACGATCACCTGCGGCGTGCCTGCGATGAGACCCGCGAACAGCCAGCCGGCCCCGCCGATGTGCGTGAACGGGAACACGAGTGCGTTGCGGTCGTCGGGCAAGAGCCCGAACGCGTCGACCATCGCGAATCCCGACGCGGCGACGGTCATGTCGGTGTGCTTCGCACCCTTGGGATCCGCGGTGGTGCCCGACGTGTAGAAGAGCCAGCGCACCGGCGCATCGATGCGAACGCCCGGGGTGTACGTCGTGGCCGCGCCGGCAGGGACGGCCGGCAGCGTCGCCGGGTCGGCGTCGGGCAGCCCGTCACGCTCGACCACCATCGCCTCGAGGCCGGGCGTCTCCGCCGCGATCGAACCGGCCATCGCACCGAAGTCGAAGCCTCGCCACTCCCCCGGCACCAGCAGCAACTTGGACCCGGCCTGTCGCACCGCGAACGCGACCTCGCGCTCGCGGTAGATCGGCAGGATCGGGTTCTGCACGACACCGAGGCGCGCGAGCGCAGCCACGAGGACCATCGACTCGAGCCACGTCGGCAGCTGCCAGGACACGACGTCGCCCTCGCCCAGGCCGAGCGCACGGAATCCGGCCGCGGCGCGCTCGGCCGCGTCGCGATACTCCGCGAAGGTCAGCGAGCGCCCGTCTTCGTCGATCGCGAAGCGCGCGTCGGGTGTCGAGGCCGCGCGCCGCGCGACCAGATCCCAGAGCGACGTCCAGGCAAGCAGCGGATCGTGGCTCATGCGCTCACTCCTTGGGCTTCGGGAACCCGCCGCCGTACGCGACGAGCCCGCCGTCGATCGAGACGATCGAGCCGACCATGTAGCGCGCGTCATCGGAGGCGACGTACGCCACGCACGCGGCCACCTCCTCGGGCTCGGAGACCCCGAGCTTGGACATCACCGGCCGGAGCAGATCGAGATCCGCGTCTTCGGGGAGCCGGAAGCCCTTGGTCAGCGGTGTGCGCATCCCGCCGGGCGCGACCGCGTTGACCCGAACACCCTGGTCGACGTACTCGACCGCGAGCGCGCGGGTGAGGTTGATGACGCCCCCCTTCGAGGCGCAATAGGCGGCCGAGAACGGCTGGCCCATGAGTCCTGCGTTCGACGCGATGTTGACGATGGTCCCGCCGCCGTCGAGGAGATGGGGCAACGTGAACCGGCACATCAAAAACGTGCCCGTGAGGTTCACCGCCACGATCGCGGCCCAGCGAACCGGGTCCTCCTCCTCGGAGCGCGAAAAGCCACCGATCCCCGCCGAGTTGACGAGCATTTGCGGCCGACCCAGACCGGCGGCGACCGCCGCCACCGCGGCCTCGACCGATCCCGGGTCGCTCACGTCGCAAGCGAACGCGCTGGCGGAGCCCCCGGCGTCGACGATCTCGGCGGCCACGGCATCGGCGGCATCGGCCGCGAGGTCGAGCACCCCGACCGGCGCGCCCTCCTCGGCCAGCAGCCGCGCCGTGGCCCGGCCCAACCCCGACCCACCTCCGGTCACGATCGCGACCCGACCCTCGAAACGGCCCATGAACCCCCCCTCGATGCGCCCGAATCGGGCCCGACGAGCGAATCTAACGCGGCGTCAGATTTCTTTGCCACGGGAGCCCGCGGCTCAGCGATCGAGAAAGAAGAGCGCGGCGGTCCGCGCCTCGGTCAGGGAAAGCTGCCAGCCTGCGACGTCGACGATGGGATCGGCGCCGAAGTTCGACACCACCGCCGCGCCGAGCTCGCGGCGAAGGTCGTCGGCCGTGGCATCGGTCAGCCACCGGTCTCGATCGGATCCTCGGGGCGCCAACGCCCGCGCGATCCCCGCCGGGTTGCGACCGACGCGGCGTCGCCGCACAGCCCCGCGCCGATCCGCTCCATCGCCCGCTTCGTGGGGAACAGGTCCGGAAGTGCCCCTAGCGTGTCCGTCGCCGCGGAGCGCCGATCCGGTGATGTGCGCGAGAGTTGCGGCAGCGGCACCGAGCGCCGCACCCAACCCCAGGAACGTACGTCGATCGACCGCCCTCATCGGAGGCCCAGCCGCGCGAGATGATCCGCGAGTCGGAGCGCGAGCGCCACGATCGTCAGCGTCGGGTTGGAGATGCCGGCCGTCGGGAACACCGACGACGACGCGACGTAGAGGTTGGCCGTGCCGAACACCTTGAGATCCTGGTCCACGACGCCTGAGGGCGCATGCCCGCGTGCAACGCGCCGACGTCACGAGCGTTCGGCGATTCGCTCACCATCGCCTGCGGCGTCAGCGTCCAAAGTGCTCGGAGGTTCTGGAGGACGCCGCCGAGATACACCTGCGGAACGCTGAGAGCAGGACGTCGACGTTCGCCGACCGGGCGAGCTCCTGGCGATACACCCCACCGGAGCGCGTCGGGGGGCTGAGCCGCCACATCGCGCCGGTCACGCGCTCGGTGTCGAGGACGGGCTCGAAGCCAAGCCCGGGGAGCACGGACCTCCAGTAGGCCCAGTCCCACGACCACCCTGCCGGGTCCGCGGGAAGCTGGACCACCTCCGCGGCGCGCCTGTAGAAGGGGGCCAGCTCGTCGTGCCCGACAGGCCAGAGACCGGAGCCACCCAAGGCCGCTCGGCAAACGTCCAGGGACCAAGGGTCCGGCACCAGCCGCCCCAGTGATTGGTGGCACCGCCCAGATACCGGAGGTAGGCCAGGTCAGCCGGGTGCTCCTCGTCGCCCGAGACCACCTCTCCGAGCTCCTGAACCGGTTGTCGATACTGCTCTCCCCAATCTCGAGCAGGGTCACGTGCAGCGGTCCACCAGCGAGAGCGCGGGCGACCGTGATGCCGGCCGCTCCGCCCCCGATGACCAGCACATCGGTGCGCCGCTCTGCGCCGCGGGATACGTCGGCTGCATCGCGCAACATCGAGCGAGGCTATCTGCGCGGGATCCGCGACGGGCCGCGAGGAAGGCCCGTCACTTGGCCATGCCCTACCGTCACCGACCGTGTCGTAGGGTCCCTGGCCGTGACCGGGCCCCGCCACACCGCCGCGCTGCTGCGACGCGCGGCGCGGACCCACCCGGACCGCCAGGCCTACGTGCACGGCGAGAAGGACGCGACCTACGCGTGGCTCGACCGAGCCGCCGACGGGTTCGCGGCCACCCTGATCGGCCTCGGAGTCGCCAAGGGCGACGTGGTGTGCCTCCTGCTCCCCAGCTCGATCAAGTTCGCCGCGTGCTACCTGGGCGCCCTGCGCGCGGGGGCGATCACGAGCGCGCTGAACCTGCGCCTGGGCGCCGCGGAGCAGGCCTCGGTCTTCCGGCGCACCAGGCCGAAAGTGACCGTCGTCGGCGACGGGGCCCGGGTGCCCGACGGCGTCGACCCGGGCCGGGTGGTTCCGGTCACCGACCTCGGACCCATGCTGAAGGCCGCAGCGCTAGCGGAGGACCGGCTGCCGGCGATCGGCCCGGACGACCCGGCCTGCGTCGTGTGGACGAGCGGGACCACCGGCGAGCCCAAGGGCGCCGTCTACGACCACGCGCGCATGGCCGCGATCAGCGCCAACATCGGCCAGCTCACCGAGCCCGGTGACCGGCGCCTCGTGGTGCTGCCCTTCGCACACGTCGGCTACATGACCCGAATGTGGGACGAGCTCGCCAGCGGCACCACGATCGTGCTCGCGGGCGAGCCGTGGTCGGCCGCTGAGACGCTGCGGATCATCCGCGACGAACGCATCACAATGGGCACCGGTGTTCCCACGCAATGGGAGCTGGTGCTCGCGCACCCCGACCTCGCGATCACCGACTTCTCGGCGCTGCGGGTGTGCGGCATCGGTGGCGCGGCCGTCTCCCCCGACCTCGTACGGCGCATGCGCGAGACGCTCGGCTGCCCGGTGCTCACGCGGTACACGAGCACCGAGGCCGGCGTCACCACCAGCACGACGGTCGGCGACCCCGACGAGATCGTGGCGAACACGGTCGGGCGCCCTGCCCCCGAGGTGGAGCTGCGCATCGTGTCCCCGGATGTCCGAGGCGTCGAGCTGCCCCGGAGCCGGACCGGCGAGATCGTGTGCCGTTCCCCCGCCATGATGCGCGGCTACTGGCGGGACCCCGAGCTCACCGCGACCGTGATCGACGCCGACGGCTGGCTGCACACAGGAGATCTCGGCTGGGTCGGCGACGACGGCAACCTGCGCATCGTCGGTCGCCTCAGGGAGATGTACAGCCGCGGCGGGTACAACGTGTACCCCGCCGAGGTCGAGGCGGTGCTCGCCGACCACCCCGCAGTGACGCAGGCTGCGGTGGTGGGCCTCGCCGACCCCGTGCTCGGCGAGATCGGCGGCGCGTTCGTCGTGGCGGCGGACCCCGCCACACCGCCGACGCTCGAAGAGCTACGCGCATGGTGTCGCGAGCGGATCGCGGACTACAAGGCTCCGGATCGGCTCTCGGTGATGGAGGTGCTGCCGGTGACGGCGATGCACAAGGTCGACAAGCAGGCCCTGCAGGGGATGGGAGCAGACTGAAATGGCGATTCAAGAAGTCGGATCCGGCGACACACGCCAGAAGCCGATCAAGCTCGGTGGCGCGCTCGTGACGTTGGTCGAGCCGCACCGCGGGCACGAGGTGACGTACAACCGCTGGTACGAGCGCGACCACTTCTATGCCGGCTGCATGATCGGCGCGTGGACCATCAGCGGCGCGCGCTACGTCGCGACCCGCGACCACAAGGCGGTCCGATTCCCGAGCGACTCCCCCGTCGTCCCCGACCCGACGTCGGGTTCGTACGTCGCGCTCTACTGGGTGCTGGCCGGCAAGTTCGGCGAGTGGATGCGTTGGGGCACCGACCAGGTCAACTGGCTCCACGCCAACCACCGGATGTTCGAGCACCGCGACCACGTGCACACCACGATGTATCGGTTCAGGGGCGAGGGCCACGCGGATCCTGACGGTGTGCCGGTCGAGCTGGCGCTCGACCGTGGCTACCCGGGCCTGGTCATGATGATCGCCGAGCCCGCCGAGGGAGCCGACGCGGCCAGCGTCATCGCCTGGGCCACCGAACGCACGCCGATGCCCGCGGACCAGGTGGCCGCGTTCATCCCGGTGCCCCTGCTCGCCGACGCACCCAAGGACGTGCCGCTGACCCCCGAAAGCGAGCGCGTCTGCCTCCTGTGGTTCTGCGTCGCCGACCCGCTCGAGACCTGGGACGACTTCATCGCGCTCGGCGACACCCTGGCCTCCGAGGGCGCCGGCCGCGTGCTCTTCGCGTCGCCGTTCGTCAAGACGATCCCCGGCACCGACACCTACACGGACAAGCTCTGAGCGGCCCGGACACGGGTTGGCTCGAGCCTGAGCACCGGCCCGAGGTCACCGAGCGGCAGCATCGCCGAAGCCGCTCAGCCAAGCTCTGAGCGCCCCGGCGCTTTGACGTCAGGGGGTGAGGGCCTTGAAGGTCTGGCGGAGGTGATCCTCGAGGAAGGCCACCGCTCCGTCGACGTCGCCGGCCAGCGCACGGTCGCGCAGGGTCCGGTGCTCCGCGATCACGTCGTAATGCCCTCCCGGCGCGCCGACCGCGAGCACCTGGTACCGCTGCGAGTGCTCGGCCAGCGAGTCGACCAGCTCGAGCAGGCGTGCGTTCGGACAGCGCGACAGCAACGCGGCGTGAAACGCCCGGTGCGCCGCGATCGAAGCCGCCAGGTCACCGGCGCGCAGCGCCCGCTCGTACGTCGCGTGCGTCGCGCCGATCGCGTCGCGCATCGCGGCGTCGGCGCGCTCGAGCGACGCGCGCAGCCCCTCGGGCTCCAGCAGGATGCGCAGCTCGTAGACGTCGCGGGCGTCCTGCACCGACGCCGGCGTCACCCACGCGCCGCGCTGCGGCCGCAGCTCCACCAGGCCCTCCCCGGCAAGCCGTCCGAACGCCTCGCGCAGCGGCGTGGCGCTCACCGCCCAGCGCGCCGCGAGCTCCTTCGCGACCAGCCGCGTTCCCGGGGCCAGCTCGCCGGAGAGGATCGCCTGGCGCAGGCGGGCGTCCACGAAGTCGGTTCGGGTCCCCGGCGCTGCGACCGGCGCGGGTGCGGCAGTTGACGACATAGTTCATAGATTATAGATTTCTCCCCGGAGGAGCACGCATGCGACTTGCCCGCTTCAGCCACGAGGGCCGGGACCACACCGGGGCCCTGCTCGGAGACGAGGTCGCCGACCTCGGCGACGCCGATCCGATCGGGTTGCTCGCCCGGGGATCCGACGCCATCCGCGCCGCGGCGCAGGCCGCGCCCCGCCGCCTCGCCCTCGCCCAGGTGCGGCTCCGGGCCCCGATCCCCCGGCCGCCCAAGCTCCTCGCGATCGGCCTCAACTACGCCGACCACTGCACCGAGGCCGGCATGCCCGAGCCCGACTTCCCCGTCTTCTTCAACAAGCAGACCACCTGCGTGACCGGACCCGGCGACCCGATCCACGTCCCGCGAGTCTCGACGCTGGTCGACTACGAAGCCGAGCTGGCGATCGTGATCGGACGCCGCTGCCGCCACGTGCCCGCGGCGCGTGCCGGCGAGGTGATCGCGGGCTACATGGCGATCAATGACGTCACGGTGCGCGACTGGCAGCTGCGCGCCCCTACGATGACGCTCGGCAAGAGCTTCGACACCCACGGCCCGACCGGCCCGTGGGTCGTGACCGCCGACGAGATCCCCGATCCCCAGGACCTGCGCTTGCGAGCCTGGGTCAACGGCGTGTGCATGCAGGACGCGAGCACCTCGGGGATGATCTTCGACTGCGCCGCGCAGATCGAGACGCTGTCCACCGCGTTCACGCTCGAGCCCGGCGACGTGATCGCTACCGGCACCCCCGCCGGGGTCGGGATGCTGCGCCGGCCCCCGGTGTGGCTCGCGCCGGGCGACACCGTGACGATCAGGGTCGACGGCATCGGAGCGATCGAGAACCCCGTGATCGCCGAGCCCGACGACACGCAGTGCATCCAGGAGCCCCCGAGATGACCGAGCCCCTCCCGGCCAACGTCCGAGCCTTCGTCGAGGCCCAACCCGTCGGGATCCTCGCGACCACGCGGCCCGACGGGTCGATCCGCCAGTCGCTCGTGTACCACGTGCTCGACGGCGACCGGATCGAGATCTCCACGCTGGGGAGCCGCGCGAAGGCGCGCGACGTCGCGCGCATCGGGCGGGCCTCGTACTGCGTGCCCGCACACGAGCGACCGTTCGCGTCGGTCACGCTCGAGGGACCGGCCCGGATCGTCACCGAGGGCGCCGGCGCGATCACCACCGCCCTCTTCGGCAAGATCTTCGGGACGCCGCCGGACCCACCGCTCACCGACGAGGCCGTGGCGGCCATGGACCGGGTGATCCTCGAGCTCACCGTCGCGCGCGCCTACGGCGCGTCCTACCTCCCGGAGGACTGACGTGGCCCTGCACCGCCTCACCACGATCACGCTCGGCGTCCCCGACGTCGCTGCGACCGCCGCGTTCTACCGGGACTTCGGGCTCGTCGAGACCGAGCCGGCGACGTTCGCGACCCGCGACGGCGGTGAGCAGCTCCGGCTCGCGCCGGCACCCCGGCGCCGGCTGCTCGAGCTCGGCCTCGGCGCGCACGACGCCGACGACCTTGCCCGGATCTCGAGTGCGCTCACGCGGCTGGGCTCTGAGGCGGTCGCCGGCCCCACAGAGCTGCGGGCCGTCGAGCCGGTCACCGACACCGTCGTGCGGGTCGCCGTCGCACCACCCATCGAGGCGCCCGTCGCCGCGACGCCCGCTACCAACCGACCCGGAATCGTCGAACGTCACAACGCCCGGGCCGACGGGATCGAACGCCCGGAGCCCGTACGACCGCGCAAGCTGGGCCACGTCGTGCTCGGCTCGCCCGACCAGGCCGCCACGCAACGGTTCTTCACCGAGGGCCTGGGCCTCAAGGTCAGCGACGAGATCGCGGGCATCGCGGCGTTCCTGCGCTGCTCCACCGATCACCACAACCTCCTCGTGCAGGACGCGCCGGTCCCCTACGTCCACCACACGAGCTGGCAGGTCGACGACGTGGACGACGTCGGGCGCGGCGCGAAGGCGATGCTCGACGCCGACCCGTCCCGGCATGTGTGGGGCCTCGGGCGCCACTACATCGGCTCGAACTTCTTCTGGTATCTGCGCGACCCGGCGGGCAACTTCGCCGAGTACTACGCCGACATGGACGTCATCGACGACGACGACACATGGGCACCGACCGCGATCGCGGATCTACGTGCGCTCTACGCGTGGGGTCCGCCCGTGCCGTCGAGCTTCCTCGCGCCCGACGATCTCGCGGAGCTGACGACGTGAGCGGCGCGAACGACGGCGACGACCTGCTCGACGTCGCGATCGTCGGCTGCGGCCCGGTCGGCGTCTCGCTCGCGAACCTTCTCGGCCAACGCGGGCTGAGCGTCCGCGCGTTCGAACGCGAGCGCGACGTCTACCACCTGCCGCGCGCCGCGCACTTTGACGGCGAGATCATGCGGATCTTCCAGTCGATGGGCTGCGCCGAGGCCGTCGAGCCGCACACGGCACCCATCAAGGGCATGCACTTCCACGGCGCGGACGGCGGGTTCCTCTTCGACTACGACGCCCCTGCCGGCGAAGGCCCCGAGGGCTGGGCCGCCGACTACATGTTCTGGCAGCCCGAGCTCGAGCTGGCGCTGCGGGCACGCACCCGGCAGCACGCTTCGGTCGAGCTCTCGCTCGGTGTCGACGTGATGCGGGTCGAGGATCTGGGCGACCACGCGGTCGTCCACACCGCCGGCGGCGAGCACCGCGCGTCGTACGTCGTGGGTTGCGACGGCGCCCGCTCGCTCGTGCGCAAGACCATCGGCGCCGACCTGTTCGACTACGGCTTCGACCAGCCGTGGCTCGTGATCGACGCGATGATGGAGCGCGACGTCGCTCTGCCCGACCACGCGATCCAGTACTGCGACCCGGCCCGCCCGGCGACGTTCGTCCCCCACGGCGGCCGCCACCGGCGGTGGGAAATCATGGTCCTGCCCGGCGAGGACCCGGCCGAGGTCGAGGCACGGTCCTGGGAGCTGCTCGAACCCTGGATCCGGCCGGGCGACGCAGAGTTGGTTCGCACCGCGGTGTACCTGTTCCACGCGCTGGTCGCGGACCGATGGCGTTCCGGCCGGCTGCTCCTGGCCGGCGACAGCGCGCACCAGACTCCGCCGTTCCTCGGACAGGGCATGTGCGCCGGGATCCGCGACGCCGCCAACCTCGCCTGGAAGCTCGAGCTCCTTCTGCGAGGCGGCGCGCACGGCGCGCTGCTCGACACGTATCAGCCCGAGCGCGAGCCCCACGTCCGCGCGTTCATCGAGGCGGCGATCGCGGCCGGTTCGATCATTCAGACGCTCGATCCAGACGTGGCGGCCGCACGCGATGCGCACTTCCGTGCGGGTGGCAGCGACGGCAACGGTCCACCGCACCCACTGCTCGGACCCGGAGTTGCCGACGAACCGTCCGAGCGCATGCCTCAGCCCGACCGTCTCGACGACCGGCTCGGCGACAGCTTCGCTTTCGTCGTCGCCGAGCCGGCGACCCTCGACGGGATCGACGACGCCACCCGTCGCCGGCTGGACGCGCTGGGCGCTCCGGCTGTCTGCACCCCAGAGCTGGGCGCCTGGCTGGCCGACCACGAGGCGATCGCGGCCCTGGTGCGTCCCGACCGGTACGTGTTCGGTTTCGCCCGACGAGCCGAGGACGTGGATACGCTCACCGGCGCGCTCCTCGCGCGCCTATGACCGACGCCCCTCCGCCCGCAGCCGAGCACCCCGACGAGTCCGAGCCCGACGTCCGCTTCACCTATGCGAACGAGCGCACGTTCCTCGCCTGGAACCGCACCGCGCTCGCACTCATCGCGACCGGGGTCGCCGCGACCCAGCTCCTTCCGCGCTTCGACGTGACCTGGGGCCGGCGGGTCCTCGGGTTGCCGCTGATCGTGCTCGGCGCGGTGCTCGCGATCACGAGCTACCGCCATTGGCAGGCGAACGAGCGCGCGATGCGCCGGGGCGAGCCGCTCCCCCGCTCGCCGATCCCGTTCGTGCTGTCGACCGGGATCGGGATCGTTGCGGTGATCGCCGTCGTCTTCGCGATGTTCGAGGGCGCGTGAGCGGCGGCGGCAACGAAAGGACGCACGACCCCGACGGCGGGCTGGCCGGTGAGCGCACCGACCTCGCGTGGAACCGCACCGGCATCGCTGCGCTGGTGTGCGTCGCCCTGCTCCTGCGCCGGCTCTGGCCGCTCGAGGGCACTGACGACGTCGTGATCCTCCTCCTCGTCGGGATCGCCCTCGTCGCGTGGGGCCTGGCCCTCGTCGTCGCGCGTCGCGTGTCCCGCACGACGCACCACGGCCGCGAGGTGATGGACGAGGGCACACTCCGGCTCCTCAGCGCCGGTACGTTCGTGCTGGCCGTCTGCGGATTCCTGCTCGGACTCCTGCCACCTGCTAACTGATCGGCAGCACCACTCAGCGCGCACGTTCCAGGTAGACCTCGAACCTCGAGGCCGGATCATCACGTGCCCGCAGGAACCCCTCGAGCAAATCATCGCGCTCGGCGCCTCGCGGCTGGGCGCGCAAGGAGCGGATCGCCGCTTCGAGGTCGGCCTGCTCCCCTGGCGTGCGTTCACGCTCGAACTTCGCGATCAGACGACCGGCGGGCGCCGGCTCGTCCACGTTGTTGCCCCCGATCACGTGCAGGACCGCGCGGTATCTACCTCGCGGCGTTCGCGTCGTACCGAACACGACTGGCTGGCCCGGCTGCACCATGACGGGGACTCCGTTCCGCTCCAGCTGGTTGACCAGGCCCGGGATCTCCCACGCCAGGCCCGTGATCCAAACGGGACCTCGTCCCGCCGGGAGACCGGCAAGGACCTGCGTGATCATCGCCCGCTCGCTCGCCTGATCGAGCGGGTGCGGCGTTCCGGCCCCGAGCGCGGCCGAGCTGGTCATCACGGAACCCACCAGGAGCACACCCGTGGCGACGAAGGTGATCGGCAACAGAATCCGGCCACGCGTGCCGGCACGGATCGCCGACCAGGCACCCATCAGGACGAGCATCCCGAGCGCCGCCCCGAGCGCCCAGGTCCAACGGACGAGATAGGGATACAGCGCCCCGACGATGCCCCTGAGCGCGTAGAGCGCCGCGAGCAGTGCGACGCCGATGGTCGCGGCCAGCCAGACGACGCGCCGATCGCCCCGCCGATGCGCGACGAACGTCGCCGCTCCGCCGAGGGCGAGCCCCACCGCGAGCCACCACTGATCATCCATCAGGACTTGGCCCAACCAATCGCTGCCGGGATCGCCGAAGATCCATGCGGGTCGCAACCCCCACTGGAGCCCCATCACGCGCAGGGCTGCGCCGAGGCCGGCGGTCGCATGCGGCTCGCGGAAGAACCTCCAAATCGCGGCGAGGTTCCCGTCGTGTCGCACCAGGGTCCCGTAGAGCACGGGCGCCCACAGGACCAACCCGACGGCAGTGCACACCAGGGCGACGCGCGCCAGGCGGCGCCAGTACGCCGACCGCATCGCTACCTCGACGCGCAGACCTCGAGCCACGACCACCGCCAGGGCAAAGGCACACAGCGTCACCGAGACGATCGCGAAGCCGACGTGGGACTGGATCGTGAAGCTCGCCACCACCACGGCCGGTGGCGCCATGGCCAGATCGCCCACGGCCACCGACCACGCCAGCAGGAGGAGGAGCAGCAGCGGCATCACCGGAAGGAGGGGATTCCACGGATCGCGGAGAATCTCGATGCCCAGGGCGTGCTCCAGGAGTGCGACCGGGATCAGAACCGCGATGCTAGTCGGGAGCCGGCCACGACGGAACGCGACGAACCCGATGCCGACGATCGCAGCCGCGTTGACCGCAAGGGCCCCGACGTGCAGTCCGACTGACTGCGAACCGAAGAGGCGATAGGCGGGATACAGCGCGTAGAACAGCAGCGGTCCGGGGTGGTTCCAGCCGTATCGCGAGTACGGCCCGACCGTCAGCAGGCGAGACCCCGCGTCCCGCGTGTGGATCTCGAGCAAGGCCCAGTCGCTCGGCGGACGGTAGCTCGAACCGACGGCGAGAAGGAGCTGCGCAGCCGACACGACGAGCGGCGCGACCAGGAGACCGACCAAGAGCACGCACCACCAACGGTCACCGGGAAGGCGGGACTCCTGCTCGTCCTCACCTCGCGGTAGCACGAACCGAGCGTAGTCGAGTCGCTCGCGGCCGGTCGTTCATCGCGGCGCGCGGATCCGCGGCATCACGCAAGCCAAAATTCATCGCGATGCCGAGCATCGCCCCGACCCTCGACGCGCCACGCGTGCCGACCCCGCCCGACCATTCCCGGCGTCGAGCTCGCGTCACCACCGCAGTCGTGCTCCTTGCACCGCTCGTCGTGCTCGCCGTCGCAGCATGGAGCTACCGGTGGATGTCGGACGACGGGTTCATCAACCTCCGCATCGTGGACCAGCTCACCTCCGGCCACGGTCCGGTGTTCAACCAGGGGGAGCGCGTCGAGGCCGCCACCAGCCCGCTGTGGATCTACGTGCTGACCGCAGCCGACCTCGTCGTGCCGTTGCGGCTCGAGTGGATCGCGGTGCTCGTCGGCATCACGCTCACGGTGGCTGGGACCGCGCTGGCCATGCTCGGTGCCGGCCGGCTCATCGAGCGCGACGACCGGACGGTCCTTGTACCGGCCGGAGCGTTGGTGCTCGTGGTCCTGCCGCCCATGTGGAAGTTCGCGTCGAGCGGGCTCGAGAACGGGCTGACGTTCGCGTGGCTGGGCGCGACCTGCGCGCTCCTCGCCGCGTGGGCCCGATCGGGCCGACCGTTCTGATGGGGGGCGGCACTCGTGATCGGCCTCGGACCGCTGGTCCGACCGGAGCTGATGCTCTTCAGCGCGGTCTTCCTCGCGGTCGTGCTCGGGGCCCAGTGGCGCACCGACTCCTGGCGCCGCCGATCCGTCACCCTGGTAGCCGCGCTCGCGCTCCCCGTCGCCTACGAGCTGTTCCGCATCGGCTACTACGCGAGCCTGGTCCCGAACTCGGCGTTCGCCAAGGAGGTCGGCCGTCCGTACTGGTCCGCCGGCTGGGACTACCTCCGCACTCCGGTCGTCAGCTACGCGCTCTGGATCCCGATCGTCGTACTGGCCCTAGCCGCATACTTCCCGATCGTGCGCCGATCGCGGCGCGGTGGGCAGTCGCGGACCGTGCTCGTCCTGGCCGCCTTCGCAAGCGGCGCGGTCCTCGACGCCGCGTACATCGTCCGGGTCGGCGGCGACTTCATGCAGGCTCGGCTGCTGCTCCCCGCGCTGTTCGCGTTCGTGGCTCCGGTGGCCGTGGTCGCGCTTCGGCGCGAGATGCTGGGCGTCCTCTTGCTCGCGCCGTGGGCGCTCGTCGTGCTCGTCACGGTGCGGAGCCCGGGGGACGTGCCGCGTTGCGTTTGTCAACAAACGCAACGCGGTGATTATCGGCGACTTCGGGTTCAACCCGGGGATGCCAGGGCGCGACTGGCTGAACGGGCCCGGCGTCTATTACCTCGAACGCCGCCTCGCCGGCGAGCCGCTCGACCACGACCCTGCGGTCGCCGCGTACGGGTTGGGCGTCATCAGCTACGCGCTCGGACCCGACGTCTACGTCCTCGACCTCCTGGGGTTGGCCGATCCGGTGACGTCCCATCTCCAGCTCGAGCGTCGCGGCACGATCGCCCACGAGAAGCCGCTGCCCACGCCGTGGATCGCCGCCCGCCTGCTTGCACCCGACGGGCCGGTGGTGGAAGCGGAACTCGGCCGGCCACCCGTGTTCTACGCGCAGCCGCTCGACGACCCGCGTGGCCAGAGGATGGAAACACGCGTCGCCGACGCCCGGTCCGCGCTGCGATGCGCGCGTCTGCGCGATTTCATCGCGAGCTACACGGAGCCGATGAGCACCAGGCGCGTGCTGGAGAACTTCGGCGACGCGTTCCGGTACTACGGGTTCCGCATCCCACCCGAACCACGTACCGCACGCGCCGCCATGTGCGACGAGCGCCCGTAGGCCAGTTCGGCTACCCGGCCGGTCGGATCCGCGGCATCACCTCGGCCGCGAACAGCTCGAGGCTCTCCCACGCGATCTCGGGTGGGAGCCCGCCGGCGAGCGGGTTGAAGGTCATGGTCCCCGTGGGCGGAACGGCTTCCGCGACCGAGACCACCTCGTCCGGCGTCCCGACCACGATCTGGCGGCTGGCCTTGAGGTCGTCGACCGACGCGGCGGCAATCATCGGCGTGGACACCTGGCCGCCGGTCTGGAAGCCCGCGTAGGTCTGGGCCTCGTAGAGCAGGTACTCGCCGATCTGGTCCCAGGTGCGTTCGGGGTCGTGCGTCACGTGCACGTACGTCGGACCCTCCGGCACCATCACGAAGCCGCCCTCGAAGCCCACCTTGGCCGCCTCGTCCGCATACCACTCGGTGAGCCGCGGGTCGGTGTTCATCGGCATCATCGGGAGGCGCAGTCGCGCCGCGCGCCGCGCCGCCGCTTCGACGCCACCGCCGATCATGAGCGTGGGGTGCGGCTGGGTGAGCGGCTTCGGCGTCACGCGAATCGTGCGGCCCTGCCACTCGAACGGCTCTCCGGTCCATGCCTTCAGGATCACCTCGACGTGCTCCTCGAGCAGGCGCCCCCGGCGCGTCCGCTCCACGCCCGCCATCTCGAACTCCTCGGGCCGGTACCCGGCTGCCGCGACCGTCCACACCCGTCCCCCGCTGGCGAGGTCGAGGACCGCGAGCTGCTCGGCCACGCGCACCGGGTCGTGCAGCGGCACGATGAGCGCGGAGACGAAGATCGGGATGCGGCTCGTCGCTCCGGCGACCACGGCAGCCAGAGTCAACGGCGCGGGCAGCCAGCCGTCGTCGAGCCCGTGGTGCTCCGAGACGACCGCGAAGTCCCAGCCCTGCGCGTCGGCCCAGTGGAACATGTCGAGCGCTGCGCCGTAGATCTCCGCCGGCGACGCCGCGCCGAACGCCGGCGCGCGGAAGTCGTGGCGCATGGTCAGCAGGGGCATCCTCAGCCCTCTCCTCGGGCGAGCAGCGGACCGACCTCGTCGCCGAAGGCGGTCATCTGGTCGCACAGCTCGTCGATCGAACGCGACGCGAAGCGCAGCTGCAGGTGGGAGACCCCCATCGCGCCGTACTCGTTGAGCGACTCGGCGATACGTTCTGCGGAGCCGGTCAGCGCGTACCGCGGGACGTCCCAACCCGGCTCGCCCACGTAGACGTGCTCGGTGATGACCCCGACCTCTATCGACGCACCGGGTCGCACTCGGTCGCGTTCCGCGTGGAGGAAAGCGATCGACTCGGGCATCAGCTTGCGTGGCGTGCCCTGCGGGATCCAGCCGTCACCGCGCGCGGCGACGCGCCGGAGCGCGGGCTTCGACGACCCCCCGACCCAGATCGGCGGGCGTGGACGCTGTGCGGGTCGCGGGCGCAGGCCGACATCGCCGACGAACTCGTCGGTCCAGGCGGCGACGATTTCGTCGACAGCCGCGTCGGTGAGCGCACCGCGGTTCGCGAACGGTACGCCCAGCGCGGCGAATTCACCCTCCACGTGGCCGGCCCCGACGCCGAGAATCACTCGCCCTCCGGACAGGTGGTCAAGGGTCGCGAAGGCCTTCGCAGTCTCGAGCGGGCGGCGGTACGCGACGACGTACACGTTGGTCATGAGCCGCGCCTGCTCGGTCTGCCCCGCGAGCCACCCCAGCGTCGCGACCGGGTTGAACCACGTCGTCGACATCGTCTCGGCCTTGTCGCGCGGAATCGCGACGTGGTCGCACACCGCGACGTAGAAGAACCCGGCTGCGTCGGCGGCCTGCGCGGCGCGCAACAGCTCGGCCGGCCCCGCCTCCCGCTCCCACGGCATCGACGTGAGCAGGCTGAGGGCCTGCACCGGGAGCTGGATCCCGTAGGCCAACCGGCCTTCCGGGATCACCGACACGCTCGGATGGGTCATCGCCGGCCTCCGTCGACGAGCTGGGCATCGCGCTGGCGCGCGGTCGAGTGCACCGGGTCTTGGTCGAACGCGGGGATCACGTCACGGCCGAACGTCTCGACCGACTCCACGGCGACATCCACCGGCAGCGTGTTGTTGAGCACCCCGAAGACGAGCTGGTCGGCGCCTGCTTGGCGCCAGCGCTCGACGGACCGGGCGACGTCCTCCGGCGCACCGATGCTCCGGCGGCCGTCGCGGATCGCCGCGTACAGGTCGTCGGCGCTCGGCTCGTCGACCGTGAAGGAGCTGCGGTCGATCTCCGGCGGCAACGGGATCGAGTCGAGCCATCGGACCACCAGCGACTGGTAGTGCGACGCGCCCATGTGACGGAACGTGTCGACCGCGCGATCGCGATCGTCGAGGCAGAGCAGCATCGACACGCACGCGACGTTGTCGTTCACGTAGGCGCCGACGGGCTCGGTGCACTCGGCCACAGCCGCCTTGTACGTGTCGATCAACGGAGCGAGATCCTCGGGATCGCCCATCGTGAAGCACAGGGCGCCCATGCCGAGCCTGCCGGCCTTCTCGAACGTCGCCGGGCTCCCGCACGCCAGCCACAGCGGCGGGTGCGGCACGGTCCAGCACCGCGGCAGCACGGTGCGCGGCGGCATCGAGAACCCGCGGCCCTCGAAGGAGTACGGAGCCTCGGCCAGGATGCGCATCAGCTCGGGCAGCGCCTCGTCGAAGAGCTCGCGGGTGAGGTCCGCGTCGGGGATGCCGAACCCCTGGTACTCGGTGCTCGACGATCCTCGGCCCACCCCGAGCTCGAAGCGGCCGTCGCTCAGGTGGTCGAGCATCGCGACGCGCTCGGCCACCCGCGCCGGGTGGTTCACCGGGGGCGTCACGTTGAAGATCCCGGCGCCGAGATGAAGGCGTTCCGTCTTCGCGGCGACGTAGCCCATCAGCACCTCGCTCGCGGAGACGTGCGAGTACTCCTGCAGGAAGTGGTGCTCGGTGAACCACGAGTACTTGAAGCCGGCGCGGTCGGCGGCCACCGCGACGGCGACCTCGTCGAGCAGCCGTGCGTGCTCTGCGCGACGTTGCGCGTCGGGATCGGGGCGCGCCGGAACGTGACCCGAATGGAAGACGCCGAACTCCATCTCAATTGCTCCGCTCGTTGCGGGCCGGGATACCCGGCCCGCGGCCACTCGCTCCGCAGTGCGTGCTCCGCCGCGCTACGCACGCGTCGCGCCCGATCGAGCCTTCGCCAGGGGCGCTCATCCCGGCCAGACGACCGACTGCAGCTCGCTGTACGCGTGGAGGCCGAACGAGCCGCCGTCGCGGCCGACGCCGCTCTGCTTCGTGCCGCCGAACGGCGTCTCCTGGTTTCGCTGCACGGTGTTGATGCCGACGTTGCCCGCCTGCATCCGCCGGCTGAGTGCCATCGCGCGCGCCGAGTCCTTGGAGAACACGTAGTCGTAGAGCCCGAACTCGGTGCCGTTGGCCAGCGCGACGCCCTCATCGTCGTCGTCGAAGGGCACGGCCACGATCACCGGGCCGAAGATCTCCTCCTGCACCACCTTCATCCCGGCCCGGCACCCGGCGATGAGCGTGGGCTCCACGTACCAGCCACGCTCGAGGTTGCTCGGTCGGCCGCCGCCCGCGACGAGCTCGCCGCCTTCCTCGCTGCCGGCCGCGATGTAGCCCTCGATGCGGGCCCGGTGGGCCTCGGTAATCACCGGACCGACCACGGTGTCGGGTGCGAGCGGGTCGCCGACCTTGAGGACCGTGGCCATCTTCGCCAGACCCTCCACGACGTGGTCGTAGATCGAGCGGTGCACGATCGCGCGGGTCGGCGCGGTGCAGATCTGGCCCGAGTGGAACGTCCAGACCGAGCCGATCATCCCGATCGCGTTCTTCACGTCGGCGTCGTCGAGCACGACCGCGGCGCCCTTGCCCCCGAGCTCGAGGAGCTGGCGCTTCATCGTGGCGCCCGCGACCTCGCCGATCCGCGCGCCGACGGCCGACGAACCGGTGAAGCTCACCATGTCGACGTCGGGCGAGCCGACGAGCGCCTCGCCGGTGGCCGGGGTCGAGCCGGTGACCACGTTGACGACGCCGGGCGGGAACCCGACGTCTGCGAGCAGCTTCACGAGCTCGATCACCGCGAGGGGGTCTTGGCCGGCGGGCCGCACCACCACCGTGTTGCCCATGGCGAGCGCCGGGGCGATCTTGCCGACCATGTTGACGATGGGAAAGTTGTACGAGGTGATGCACGCGACCACCCCGACCGGCTGGCGCCGCGCCAGCGCGCCGATCAGCCCGCCGGGCGCGAGCGGCGTGGCCGTCACCTCCTGGGGCGGCAGCGGGAGGATCGTCGGCTCGAAGGCGCCCCGGGCGTAGCGCTGGAATCGGACGGCGGCCTGGGGCACCTGCATCGACTTGCCGACCGTCGCGGTGCAGCCGGTCTCCGCGATGACGAGCGGCACGAGCTCGTCACGGCGGGCCAGCAGGGCCTTGCCGGCCGCGTCGAGCAGGTTGGCCCGCTCCTCGGGCGTCGTGCGCGACCAGGCGTCGAAGGCGTCGCGGGCCGCGCGGGCGGCGTCGAGCGCCTGGGCCGCCGAGGCCTCGGGCGCCCCGCCGACCTCCTCCTCGGTGGCCGGGTTCACCACGGTGTAGGTGCCCTCGGCGCCCTCGACCCACGACCCGCCGATGAGCAGCCGGTACCGATCGTCGCCTGCAAGCGTGCGCGTCAACCCGCTCCCCCACCTGTCTCGACCGCCGGACGCCCGAGACTAGAACACGTTCTCATTCTGGTCCAACATGCAAGCGGACCGCGATCCCGCGCTCGGCGTCGCTCAGGCAGGGAGGTCGAGGCGCAGCATCCGGATCGCGTTGGTGCGCACGATCTTGGTGATCGTCTCGTCGTCGAGACCGTCCATGATGCACATCGCGACCTCGAGCGTGTCGGGCCAGGTCGAGTCGGAGTGGGGGTAGTCGGTCTCGAAGGTGACGTTGTCGACGCCCACCACGTCGAGCGACGCCAGGCCGTGGGGGTCGTCGAAGAAGCAGCCGGTCACGTGGTCGCGGTAGTACTCCGACGGCGGCCGCTTCACCTTGTCGGCCACGCCGCCCCAGCCCCGGTTGTCCTCCCAGACCTTGTCGGCGCGCTCGAGTACGTACGGGATCCAGCCGATCTGGCCCTCCGAGTAGGCGACTTCGAGCGTGGGGAACCGCTCGAACAGGCCCGACATGAGGAAGTCGGTGAGCGACATCGCCGCATTCATGTACGTGAGCGTGGAGCTCACCGCGGGCGGCGCGTCGGGCGACGTGGACGGCATCTTCGAGCTCGACCCGATGTGCATGCACACCACGGTCTCGGTCTCGGCGCAGGCGGCGAAGAAGGGGTCCCAGTAGCCGTCGGGATCGTGGACCGAGGGCAGGCCCAGGAACGGCGGGATCTCGCTGAAGCACACCGCGTGCCCGCCGCGCGCCGCGTTGCGCCGGACCTCGTCGGCCGCGAGGTGCGCGTCCCAGAGCTGGGTGATGGGCAGCGGCACCAGCCGGCCGTCGGAGCCGGCACACCACTCGTCGAACATCCAGTCGTTGTAGGCCTTCACGCAGAGGTCGGCGAGCTCCTTGTCGGCACGCTCGAGGAACGTCTGACCACAGAAGCGCGGGAACGTCGGGAACGACAGCGACACCTCGGTGTGGTTCACGTCCATGTCGGCGAGGCGGGCCTTGGGGTCCCAGCAGCCCTTGCGCATGTCGTCCATCGTGATCGGCGACACCGTCACCTCGTTGCGCGGGTAGCCGGCCGCGGCCATCACGCGCGTCAGCGGGTAGCGGAAATCCTCCACGTACCACCAGTCGCACCAGGTGCCGTCCTCGCCCTCTTCGGCCTCGCGGTACGAGAACACGCCGCCGACGAAGGACATCTCGGCGATCTTGTTGCGCACCACGCGCGGACCGACCCCGCGGAAGCGCTCCGGGAGGCGATCCTGCCACACGTTCGGCGGCTCCATGACGTGGTCGTCGACCGAGATGATCCTCGGGAAGGTCTCCGGGGTGAACATGGCCTCATGGTATCTCCGACGCCCTGATCAGATTGCGGCGACCGCGTCCGTTCATCCGCGCCAGGAGGCGAGCACGTCGGCGGTGGTGGTCAGCGTGGCGACGAGGCTCAGCGTGTTGTCGATCACCGACTGGGCGTACTCAGCCGGGACGCCTGCCACCGCGTCGACCGGAATGACGAACTGGTAGCCCCGGTTCACGGCGTCGAACCCGAAGTTGGTCATCCCGATGTTCACCGAGACTCCGACGCCGACGATCGTGGTGACACCCAGGTTGCGCAGCACCGGATCGAGCTGCGTCCCCGTCATGGGCCCCAGCCCGTGATGGCGCGGGAGCACAAGGTCGCCGGGATCGACGCCGATCACGTCGGGCACCTGCACCGCGGCGCTGCCGGGCGAGAGCGGAACGGGCGACTTGCGCACGCCGAGGAAGAGCCGGGCGTTGCGGTTGGCGCCCTTCAGGTCGTCGCGCGTCTCGGCGGTGCAGTGCACGACCGGGATGCCGAGCACGCGCGCCGCGCGGGCCAGCGCCGCGCAGTGCTCCACTAGACCGACGGCGGCAGCGGCCTCGGCGAGCGCCGGAAGCGCGGAGGGGCTGCCGACCACGCCGTTCTGTACCTCCTGGAGCACGAGCGCGGTGTGGTCGGGTGCGACAAGTGCTGCGAGCTCGAACGGCATCTTTGCCCCTTACTCTTCTAAAAACTGGAGCTCGTCGGTCTCGAGCAGCACCTTCTTGACCACCTTGCCCGTCGCGTTGCGCGGCAGCGACTCGGCGCGGACCTCGAAGCTCGACGGGACCTTGTAGTACGCGAGGGTCGCCGCACAGAAGTCCTGCAGCTCCGAGGGGTCGAGGCGCACACCCTCGCGTGGCACCACCACGGCCTTCACCGCCTGCCCGAGGTCGTCGTCGGGGACACCGATCACCGCGACCTCGGCGACGTCGGGGTGCTCCTCGAGCCGGTTCTCGATTTCCACCGGGTAGACGTTTTCGCCGCCGCGCAGGATGAGGTCGTGACGACGCGTCGCGAGGTAGAGGCGACCGGCGACGAGCCGACCGACGTCGCCGGTGCGCAGCCAGTGTCCGGCCAGGATGGTCTCCGAGGTCGCATCCGGACGGCGCCAGTAGCCCGGCATCACCATCGGGCCGCGCAGGCAGATCTCGCCGTCCTCGCCGGGTACGACAGGTTCGCCGAGCGGGTCAAGGATCTCGAACTGCACCGTGGGCAGCGGCCGACCCACCGACTCGGGGAAGGCTGCGAGCTCCGCTCCGCTGTTCACCGACGCGAGCGCGGCGCACTCCGTCTGTCCGTAGCCGACGCCCATCGTCCCGGTCAGGTTGGGGATCGCCTCGCGGGCCCGGCGCTGGAGCGCGGGCGAGAACGTGGCACCACCGCCACCGCCCTGACGCAGCGAGGAGAGGTCGTACCGACCGAGGTCGGGGTGCGTGACGACCCGATGCAACATCGTCGGCGTGTACGACCAGCCGGTGATCCGCTCGGACTCGATGAGGCGCATCACGTTGACCGGGTCGAAGCGGCCGACCGGCCACACCGAGGTGAGCCCCGACATCATGAAGGCGACGGCGCCCATGTGCAGTCCCGACACGTGGAAGAGCGGGTATGTCACGAGCTGGCGGGGCGTGACGGGCGCCGTGCCGGCCGGCGGCGGGTTGAGCATCATCATCCGCGCGCCGTGGAAGAAGGACAGGCCGACCGCGGCGATCACGTTGCGGTGCGTGTTGATCGCACCCTTGGGCCGGCCCGTCGTGCCGCTCGTATACAGGATCAGCGCCGGGTCGTCCTCGGCGATGGCAACGTCGGGGAGCGGCGCGTCGAGGTCGTGGTGCCAGAGGGCGTCGAAGTCGTCCTCGATGACGACGGTCGGAACACCCGGATCGTCGCCGCCGAGCCGCTCCAGGCGCTTGCGGTCGGCAACGAGCACCTTGGGTTCGGCATCGTCGACGCCGAACCGGATCTCGGGACCCACCCACCAGCCGTTGAGCCCGACCGCGATCGCGCCGAGGCTGACCGCGGCCCAGAAGGTGACGATCCACTCGGGGCAGTTCGCCGCGAGGATCGCGACCCGGTCGCCAGGTCCGACGCCGAAGCGCTCCCCCAGCGCGCGCGCTACCGATGCCACCAACCGCTCGTGTTCGGCGAAGGTGAGCACCCGACGGGCATCGGCGTCGGCGAAGACCAGGTACTCCCGTTCGCCGAACCCTCGCGCGGCCACGAGCGCCTCCCGCAGCGACGGAAGCCGGTTCGCGAACACGGCCATTCGCTCGCCGAGCACCTCATCCTCGGCGAGCGCGAACAACCCACCCGGGGCCAGCAGTTCGGTCTCGATGCGGGCGAGCGCCTCGGGGATCTGGAGGGCGTCGGTCACGGCTGCATTCTCCTGGACGGGAGCGCGCAGGCTAGCGGCGCGCGGTCGTCGGTGCTGCCGCGATCCATGGCCTCCGCGGCTCCGGCACGGCGCTAGTGCGAATGCACTAGCGGCCAGCCCTGCGGCGACGCCGTTCTTCGTCGTTCGGGCGGCCTCAACTCGCAATCGGACATTCGGCGGGCCATGATGGCGTCCTGCGCCCCCGGGGTCGCGGGTCGCGGGCCCCCCTGCCCGGCTCGTCGGCCTGCCCCCGGGGGCCTCTTTCTCGCTGAACGTCCCGGACTCCCCGCGATCCAACCCTGAGCACCGGCCCAAGGCGACCGAGCAGCCAGCGGCGACGCCGACGCTCAGGAACCTCGCTCAAGCGTCCCGGGCCGTCGACTCAGGTCAAGCCCGGCTGCGAGCCGATGCATTCGGTATGCCCCGTCGCCGCGTCCCCTCGGACTTCCTCCTCGTCACCGGGCTCATGCTGCTCGTGGTCGCCGGGAGCCTCTGGGTGCTGCGCGACACGCTGGTCGCGACCGACCGGATCGTGGCAAGGTCCGACGAGATCCTTGCCGAGCAGCCCGTACGCGACACCCTCGCGGTACGCCTCGCCGAGGTCCTCCGGCCGGCGACGCCGGAGACACCTTTGGCCGAGCTCGAGCGGGCACAGGCGATCGCCGACGAAGCGGTGCTCACCGAGCCGTTCGCAGTGGCCTTCGAGCGGACGCTGCGCGAGATCCACGGTCATGTCCTCGAAGGCGACACCACTCCGGTCGTCATGGACGAGACGCTCGTCACCGAGGGGGTGCGCCGAGCCGGTTACACCATCACGACCCGGATCGCGGTCACGGTGGACCCCGAGGTGCTCCCCGACCTGTCCCGTTCGTCGCGCGCCGCGGGCACCGCGATCCCGCTGCTCGCGCTCGCCGGGCTGTTCCTCGTGGTCGCGGCGCTCGTCACGACCGGGCGCCGCCCCGTGCTGCTCACCCGGATCGGACGCTGGCTCCTCGTCAGCGGGCTGGGGGCGATCGTCGTGGTGCGGCTGGTCCCCGTCGCGGTCCTGCGCCCCTCCGGGGGCTGGCTCGGCGTCGCCGGCATCGTGGTCCAGACCGGCGACGGCGTCGTCCTGCCGGCCGCCTGCCTGAGCCTCGCAGGCGTCGCGACGATGCTGCTCGGGCACCACCTGGCGACGCGGGGGCGCCGCCGGGCGCTGGCGGTGATCCCGAGGCACCCCGGCCGCCACGTAGAGGGCTGGCAAAGCCCGGTCTAGCCGGCCGCGGAACCCTTCAGCCGGTCGAACGCCTCGGCGAAGTAGCCGTCGGCCTGCTCGCCCGAAGTGCGCGAGATCACCTTGCCCTGCGCGTCGAGCAGCACGATGTAGGGGTAGCCGTCGAGCCCCATCGCGGCACCCGCCGTGCCCTCCTTGTCGTCGACGAGGGTCGCGACACCGTCGAGGCGCATGTCCTTCACCCATTGCGACGGTGGCCAGTTGACCGCGGTGTCGTTCGAGCCCGTCGGGACGATCATGAGCGCGGTCCCCTCCGGCACGCCGCTCGTCTCGAGGAATTCGGCGAGGCGGGGTGCCTCGTTGTTGCAGTGCTGACACCAGTGCGCGAGGTAGACAACCATCGTCGGCGTCCCCGGCACGATCGCGGTGGGTTCGCCGGTGAAGCTCTCACCCCTGACGACCGGTGCCTGCTCCCCCACTGCCGGGTCCTCGCCCGACGAGGAGTAGGTCGGCAGTGGCGTGCCCTCGACGGTGACGGTGCCGTACTCCGCCACACCCGAGCTCCCGCCGCCGCCCGACGAGTCGGACCCGTCGTCGCCCGACGTGACCGCGAACACGACGGCGACGAGGCCGAGGACCACGATGCCGCCCACCACGACCCAGAACAGCGGGAAGCTAAACTTCTGTGCCGGCCGCTGGGCCGGGGGCTTCTTGGCTGCACTCATTCGGTCACGCTCCTCGACGTGTGCCCGAACCACAGGACGGTGGCAACGAGCAGGAAGGCGGTCAGGGCCATGAAGGGGATGGAGACGAACCCGTAGCGCAGCGGCAGCGGCCGAACCGAGCACGGGTTCGAGACGTCGCACTTGCCGCCCACGCCTTCGAGGTCGGGGAACCACTCCACGAGGTAGTGCCAGGTGGACAGCGCCGCGCCCATGAGCGCGAGCACCAGCGCGTACGGCCGTACCGACCAGTCCTTGCGCACGGCCGCGACGATCAGAATCACCGCGAGCGGGTACATCATCGTGCGCTGGAACCAGCACAGCCGGCACGGCACGAGGTGGCCGCCCTCCGAGAGGTAGAGCGAGCCCGCGGTCGCGACGCCGGCGACGAGCGCGCCGAGCGCGAGGCCGCTGCCGCGCAGCGCCTCCACGACGGCGTCCCAGCCGCGGGCGACCGACGGCGACACCAGCGCGAAGAGGCGCATCCCCCACAGCAGCCCGAGCGCGCCCAGCGCGGCGAGGCACAGCCAGGTGAAGAGGCGGTACCAGTCGAGCAGCCCCATCAGGGTCGTCCCCGCGCCGGGGCCATCGGGTGCACGATGCAATTAGACGCACGGACCGGCGTTCGAGTTCCCATCGGCATCCCGAAGGCCGGGCGGAGGGGCTCAGGCCGCCCTCCGCCGGGCTCGGATCGGGTGCGTCAGGGCGCGTCGCGCCGGAAGACGATCAGGTCGCCCACCGTCGCGCCGCACTCGATCTCGGACCGGGTCTCCACGTAGGTGAAGCCGGCCCGCTCGGCGACCCCGACCGACGCGTCGTTGCCGACCTTGGCCTGCAGCCACAGCGTCGGGCGGCCCACCACGGTGAACGCCCAGTCGCACACGAGCCGCACCGCGCGCGTCGCGACGCCGCGCCCGCGCGCCGCCGCGGCGAGCCAGTAGCCGAGCTCGTCGGGCAGCAGGTCGCTGTCCTCGTCGGGCCACGGCGCGCCGACGCGGTGGATGCCGGTGGCGCCGAGCAGCGTGCCGTCGGCCGGGTCGACGATCGCGACCGCGGCGTCGGCGCCGAGCCGCTCGGGATCGCTCGCACGGGTCAGGAAGTCCCGGCCGATGGCGTGCGTGTAGGGCGAGGGGACGCGCGTCCACCGGGGGATCTCCGGGTCCTGGCACGCGGCGACGAGCGCGTCGAGGTCGTCGGCCTGCCAGCCCCGGACGCGAACCGTGCCGTCGTCGAGGCCGTCGGGTGGGAGCAGGTGGATCACGCGCACCATTCTCGCGGCCGGGCGCGGCCCTCAACGCGGATTATCGAAAGCGAAGGCCGTCTACGGCTTGCTCCTACGGCAGGACCGTCTCCGTGTCGCGGCCGGAGCGAAGGACAGTGCCGGGGGTCGCACCGGTCGCGGCGTTGTCGGTGACGGTCTCCACGCCGTTCACGAACACGTGCGCCATCCCGAGCACATCGGATGTGAGGCGCGCGGTCCCGCCCGGAAGGTCTTCCACCAGCGTGGCCGGCGCCGCGCCGACGGTCTCCGGGTCGAGGACCACGAGGTCGGCCGCGTAGCCCTCGGCGATCCGGCCCCGACCGCGGAGGCCGAACAGACGCGCCGGGTCGTCGGTGAGCATGCGCACCGCGGCCTCGATCGCCACGAGCTTCCGGCCGCGCAGCATGTCGCCGAGGAACCGCGTCGTGTACGGCGCGCCGCACATGCGGTCGAGATGCGCGCCGGCGTCGGAGCCGCCGAGCATCGCCCGCGGGTCCTCCCACACCTCACGGCGCAGCTCCCACGACGCGGGGTCGTTGTCGGGTGCGATCGGCCACAGGATCGTGCGCAGGTCGTCGGCGATCACGAGGTCGAGCAACGTGTCGAACGGGTCGGTGCCCCGCTCCGCCGCCAGGTCCTTCACGGTCCGGCCCTTGAGACCCTCGTTGGCGGCCGAGTACGTGTCGCCGAGGACGTAGTTCTTCCAGTCGGCGAGGCGGCGGAACACCCCGGCCTCGTCGCTGTTCGCGCGGGCGTCCATCCTGCGCCGGGTCTCGGGGTCGCGCAGCTTCTCGATGCGCTCCGGCACCGGCAGGCTCATGACGTCGCCCCAGCCCGGGAGCATGAACAGCGCGCAGTAGTTGAAAAAGCTCATGTTCATGGGCACGATCACCGGCATCGTGAGCGCGACGACGCGCGCGCCCGCCGCCGCGGCGCGCGTCGACGCCTCGAGCTGGCGCGTGACCCGTTCGGGGACGCGCGAGTCGACGGTGAGCACGTTCCAGTTGAGCGGCCGCTGCCCCGCCGCCGACATGCGGGCGAACAGCTCGATCTCGTCGTCGGCGAACTGGTCGAGGCAGCCGTCGATGATCGCCTCGAGCGTGGTGCCCTCGTGGTCGCGCACCGCGGCGCACAGCGCGAGCACCTCGGCGTGGCTCGCCCAGCGGGAGCCGACCGGCCGGCCGTCGCCGTCGGAGTGCGTCTTCGACAGCGTGGTCGAGAAGCCGAGCCCCCCCGCCGCGATCGCGATGTGGAGCTCGCGCACCATGGCCTCGGTCTCGGCCGCGGTCGCCTCCCGCCCCACGGCCTCGGCGCCCATCACGTAGCGGCGCAGCGCGCAGTGGCCCACGAGGAAGCCGGCGTTCACCCCGAGGTTGCCGTCGAGGCGGTCGAGGTACTCGGCGAACGTCTCCCAGCCCCACGCCACGCCGTTCTCGAGCGCGGCGAGCGGCATGCCCTCGACCTTGGCCATCATCCGGCGCGTGTAGTCGGCGTCCTCCGCGTGCAGCGGCGCGAGCGTAAAGCCGCAGTTGCCACCGATGATGCTGGTCACCCCGTGCACGTTGCTCGGCGTCGCGAACGGGTCCCAGAAGAGCTGCGCGTCGTAATGGGTGTGCGGGTCGACGAAGCCGGGCGTGACCATGAGCCCGTCGGCATCGACCACCTGTGCCGCCGGCTCGCCGACCCGGTCGTCGACGGCCACGATGCGGCCATCGCGCGCGCCCACGTCGGCGCGCCGCGGGGGCGCTCCGGTCCCGTCGAGCACGGTTCCACCACGGATCAGGACATCGAGCACTGGGGGCCTCCGCGCCGAGCGTCCAAGAGGATCTGACGACCCGTCAGATTAGTGGTCTCCACCGCTTTGGCGTCGCCGGACCGCGACTATCGCGGTCCGGCGACGCCAAAGCCCTGGGGGCCGGGATCAGCGTTCTCGGGCGGTGGGGTTGGGGGTGAGGTGGCGGGGACGGCAGAGCATCTGCTGGCCGCGCGTCGCGAGCAGCCGTCCGCCCGCCGCCCAGATCGCGCCGGTACCGCCCCCCAGCCTGTCGACCGCCACCGGCGAACGTGGCATCGGGTCGGAACCGGTACCACCCCCGCTCCCGGATGTTGCCCGGCGGGCGTGCCTCCCAGTCCTCGACCCAGTCCACCGGGCGCACCTCGAGGTTCTTCCAGAAGTGGAACACGGCGCGCCGCGCTGGGTGAGCGACACCGCGAGCGACCCGGCACGCCTGGTCCGGCGGATACTGCGCACCGCGACGTCGACGGCGCCGAAGTCAGCCACCCCGACGAAGTGGCCCGCGAACGACGCCGGCCCGCGCAGCGCGATCGCCGCGACGTAGCCGCGGTTCGACCCCCAGATCTCCGAGTCCCGGTCGAGCCGGGCCACGAACCGGGTGCGGGCGCCCTTCGGCCCGGCGCCCTCGAGCCCCGTGTCTTCCAGCGCGGTGTCGACGTCGAGCGAACCCATGTCCGGCAGGCTGTGCAGGCCACCTGGCTCCGGCTCCGGCATCTCGCCGGGTGCAGGCGACGCGGCCGCGGTTGTGGCAGGGTGACCGTCATGACGGATGCACCCGTCGCGGTCCTCACCCAGTGCGGCGACTACGTGGGTCCCGCGCTCGCCCGCGTGCTCGCCGCTTCCGGCCATCGGCTGCTGCTGCACGCTGCGTCCGACGAGCTCGTCACCGAGCTCAGGGCGTCCGGTGCCACCGCCGTCGCGACCGCTGGCGATCTCACCTCCGCCGCGGGGAACCACGCGCTCGTCAGCGAAGCGCTGGAACGCTACGGGCGCATCGACGCCGCATGCTTCGCGACCGGCGTGATCGTGACGGCACGGTTCCTCGACACCACGCCGGCCGAGTGGGACTTCCTCAAGCGAACCTGCCTCGACATGGTGTTTCACGGCCTGCAGGCCGTGCTTCCGCCGATGGCCGACGCGGGCTACGGCAACGTGATCGTGTTCACCAGCGCCACCGGCCGTCGCGGCGAGCCTCGCGCCGCCGGCTACTCGTCGGTGCGCGCCGGCGCCAACATGCTCGTGGAGATGGCCGCCGACCAGGTGGCGGGGCGCGGCGTGTGCGTCAACGCGATCGGCACCAACCACATGGACTTCCCGGGGCTCATCAAGGCGCTCGGCCTCGAGGACCCGGCCCGGAGGGCGAAGCTGGAGGCGCAGGTGCCGCTGCAGCGGCTCGGCACGATGAGCGAGCTCGCCGAGTTCGCCGCGGTGCTCCTCGACGGTCGTAGCCGGTTCCAGACCGGCCAGTTCTTCTCCTACTCCGGCGGCTGGAGCAACTAGCCGTTACAGGTCAAGAGTGGCGCCCACGCTCATTTCGGCCCGGCGCAATGCCTTTGTGTTCGTGCGAATGAGCAGCTCGCGCGGAACTCGCGCGATCTGCGCGGCGACCTCGGCCACCACGCTCGACAGCTCGTCGGGCGCGACCACACGGGAGACGAGCCCCATCCGCAGCGTCTCGGGCGCGTCGACAGACCGTCCGGTGAAGCACAGGTCGCGCGCCACCGCCGCCCCGACGAGATCACCTTCGGCGGCGCGTAGACCACGCCGCCGAAGGTGATCTCCGGATCGGAGATCCGGTCGCGCAGCTCCACCGAGAGCGCGTTCTTCCTGTCGGGCCGCTCCAGCGTGAGGATGGCGATCCGATCGTGCGGTCCGTCGATGCGCAGCACGCCCGGGAGTCGTCTTGCGGTCGCGGCCGGTACTCTCGGGCCCGACCAGGAGGACGCCGTGACGTTGACCGACGAGGAGCAAGACCGGTTCCGTGCCGCCCTGCGCGACAACATGGTGAAGACGCCCTACATCAAGGGGCTCGGCATCGTCATCGAGCGGTGGGAGCCCGAAGGCGTGCTGCTCCGCCTGCCGTTCTCGGAGGCACTCACCAACGACGGCACCGCGCACCACGGCGGCGCGGTCGCCTCCCTCATGGACACCGCGGGGGCCGGCGCGGTCTGGGCCGGCCACGACTTCGACAAGGGAATGCGGGCGGCCACGGTCTCGATGACGGTCAACTACGTGGGCGCGGGCCGCGGCACGGATCTCCTCGCGGAGGCCGTCTGCGTGAAGCGCGGGAAGGATTTGGCGTTTTCGGAGATCCACGTCTCCGACGCCGACGGGCGGGGCATCGCCACCGGGACCCTCGTGTATCGCATCGTGCCGTGAGCCACTCCGTGGCGGTAGTGCGCGTTGCGGAGCGCTTCCACACCCGGCTCGCGTGGCTCGACTCGTAGCACTGCTTCAGCTTCGGGAATCACTACGACCCCGACAACACCCATTACGGCCTGCTCCTTGTGAGCAACGACGACGTCGTCGCTCCCGGCGGTGGCTTCTCGACGCACTCGCACCGCGACATGGAGATCGTCACCTGGGTGCTCGACGGCGAGCTCGAGCACCGCGACGGCACCGGCACGCACGGCGTGATCCGGCCCGGACTCGCACAGCCGATGAGCGCGGGACGCGGCATCACCCATTCGGAGATGAACGCGTCGAGCGAGCGGCCCGTGCACTTCCTGCAGATGTGGGTGCTCCCCACATCGAAGGCGTCGAGCCGTCCTACGAGCAGCGCGACGTGTCGGCCGCGCTGAGCGCGGGCCAACCCGTGACCGTCGCGTCGGGTCCGGGCGGCGCGGCGCGATCACGATCCACCAGCGCGACGCCGCGCTCCACGCGGTGCGGCTGGCTCCCGACGCGTCGACGACGATCCCGGGCGCGCCGCACGCGCACGTGTTCGTGGCCGCGGGGACAGTTGCACTCGCCGGTTCGGGCGACCTGCTCGTCGGCGAGGCCGCCCGAGCCATCGAGGCCGGACCGCTCGAGATGGCCGCGGAACCCGAAGGCACCGAGGTCCTCGCCTGGACGACCGCCTGACCCGCCCCGACCCACCCCGAAGGAGTGGTGATCGAGACCGTCGCGACGACAGGCGGATCACCAACGCTTGGGGGTTCAGGCGACCGAGACCCGGGTCAGGGTCGTGAACGTCGTCGTGTAGACGTCGCGATCCCAGCCGGGCGCGGGGAACACCACGCTCTGGATCGGGCTTCCCGTCGCCACCCGCCCGCGCACCTCGCCGGTCTCCACGTCGAGCACGACGACGTGCTCGCCCTCGGGTCCGTGGTCACCCGCCACGACCTCGCCCGTGTCGGGGAACCGGATCATGTGCATCCCCTGTCCCAGCTCGCGACGCCACAACAGCACCAGGCCATCCGCCTCCGAGCGTCGCATCCCGGCGACCACGCCGTTGCCCGAGTCGTAGGCCACCGCGATCCCCCGCTCGGGATCGAACAGGGGCGGGTTCACGATCACGCCGTGCGGAAGGCCCGACACCTCCACCAGCTCGTGGTCGGCAGCGTCCGCGACGGCCGCGCGCACCAGGTGCAGCGCGCCCGGCGCCACCCCGCCCCCACGCAGCGAGCCCGTCCACACGTGCTCGCCGTTGTCCATCCACCACACCTGCCCGCCGGCGATCACCGGATCCCAACCGAACGACTGGTCGGGGCGGCGGTAGGGAACCCTCCAGCCCTCGTCGCGGGTCAGCGTTGCCGCGGCCGCGTCCCACCGGTACCGGAACGCGGTGTGGTCGCCGACCACGTACACCACGTCGCCGTCGGCGGACAACCGCGCGATCGAACCCTCCGGCACCTCCACCTCGGGTCCGACGGGCTCCAGGCGCTCGGGCTCCAGCACGACCAGACGGCTCCGAGCGGAGCCGTCCATCACGAAGTCCTTCATCACGAGATGTCCCGACGGGAGCACGAGCAGCGAGTTGTACGGGCGGGGCTGGGGCAGCTCGCGCGCCGCGACCACGGCGAGGTCGGGCGCCAGTCGATGACACCAGCGCCCGTAGGTCACGTAGAGGTCGCCGTTCGCGTGCACCGCGATCCCGCCCGGCCAGAACGGCCCGCCCGGCAGCTCGGGCGATCGAGCGACCGGGTCGAGCGACTCCGGATCGACCCGCTCGACCCAGGCGGTCGTCTCGGTCGCGAACGTGCAGCCCTGCACGTACACCTCACCCGGGTCGCGCAAGACCACCATCCCCGCACCCGGGGCGTCGCGGCACTTCGCCTGCAACGTCTCACCATCGGCCAGCGTGAGCCCCGGCAAGCCGTGCGGCGCCTGATCGCGGCGTGGCCCTCCGTCCTCGCCGGGCCACGGGCTCGGGTAGTAGCCGACCGGCCCGGTCATCGCGTGCGAGCGTCCTTCGCGAATCCCGGGCCCATCTCCGCGGCGACGAGCGCCGCCGCCACCTCCGCCCGCGCGCCACGCAGCATGCGCTTGTTGCCTGCATACGCACGGGTCGGCACCTCCGCGAGACCGGTCGCAGCCTCGCGGACCGCGTCGTCGAACCCGTCGGCGGCCACTACCTCGTCGAGGATCCCCACGCGGGCCGCGCCGGCGGGGTCGAAGAGGCACCCCATGAGCATCACCTCGGTGCGGTGCGCGGTGGGGACCGTGCCCTCGATGATCGCCATCGCCCAGGTCGGGAGCACCATGCCCAACATCGACTCGTTGACGCCGAGCTTGAACGACCCGCCAACCCCGATGCGCCGGTCGCAGGCCATGGCCAGGATCGCGCCCCCCGCGATCGCGTGGCCTGTCACCGCGGCGACCGTCGGAATCGGCGCGGTCCACACCGCGAGCAGCGTGTGGGCGATGTGCGCGAGCGTCGCGGCCCTCCGCACCGCGTCGTCGTCGCGGAGCACCTCGCGGTCGATCCCGCCCGAGAACATCCCGTCGCGACCCTCGAGCACCAACGCCGCCGCGCGGTCCTCCGCGGCCCGGGCCATCGCCTCGCGCAACCGGGTACAGCTGGCGTCGCCGAGGACGTTGGCCTTGCCGTCGTCCATTCGGACCCGTGCGACCCCCGCTCCGTCGAGCTGGTACGTAACGGTCATCCTCTTCGTCCCCCTCGGTCGATCGGCGGGGCGGCGGCCGCACCCTAGGTCGCGGACAATTGCACGTCATACGCACAAATCTCTACCCTGGGCGGCGTGACGCACACCGACACGCTCGACGGCCGTACCGCGCGCTCGGCACGCACCCGCGAGGCCGTCGTGAGGGCGGTCCTGGACCTCGTACGCGCCGGCAGTTCCCGCCCGACCGCACGCGAGATCGCGGAGCACGCCGGCATCTCGCTGCGCTCGGTCTACGTGCACTTCGACGACCTCGAGGATCTGTTCCTCGCCGCGGCCCGCGAGTACGTCCGTCAACTAAGCGCGCTGTTGAAGCCGATCGACGCGATTCTCCCCCTCCGGGCACGAATCGCGGCGTGGGCCGACCAACGCGCCTCGATCTGGGAGTCCACCCTTCCGGTACGGCGCGCCGCCGAGCTCTGGGCGCCCGCGTCGCCGTCGCTCGCCGAGGTCACGCGCTCGGCGCGTCAGCGGAGCTGGGCCGACACCCGCCGCCTCTTCGGGCCCGAGGTGGCCGGCCGGCCCGACGCCGATGTGCTGCTCGAAATGGTCAACGTCCTCGGAAGCGCGGCGGCATGGGACACCTTCCGGGAACGTGGGATGACGGTGGCGGCCGCACGCGACATACTGTCAGTCTCTCTGACCAAACTTCTGGAGACCTGATGGAGGTGCTTCGCACCCCCGACGAGCGATTCGCCGCCCTTCCCGGGTACCCGTTCGCCCCGCACCACGTCGAGGTCCCGCGCGGCGACGGCAGTGGTGCGTTGCGCGTGCACTACGTCGACGAGGGTCCCGCGGACGCGCCCGAGACCGTGCTGATGCTCCACGGCGAGCCGTCGTGGAGCTACCTGTACCGCACGATGATCCCCATCGTGACGGCTGCAGGGCACCGCGCGGTGGCACCGGACCTGCCCGGGTTCGGGCGCTCCGACAAGCCGGCCGAACGCGCCGACTACACCTACGGGCGCCACGTCGGCTGGATGGCCGCGTTCCTCGAGGCGCTCGACCTGCGCGACGTCACGCTCGTCTGCCAGGACTGGGGCGGGCTGATCGGACTGCGGCTGGTGGCCGAGCGCCCCGAACGCTTCGCGCGGGTCGTTGCGGCCAACACGTTCCTGCCCACCGGCGACCGCTCCCCCGGTGATGCCTTCCTCGCCTGGCGCAAGTACTCCCAGGAGGTCGAGCACTTCCAGGTGGGTCGCATCGTCAACGGCGGCTGCACCACCGACCTGCCCCCCGAGGTGGTCGCGGCCTACGACGCCCCCTTTCCCAACGACCGCTTCAAGGCCGGCGCCCGTCAGTTTCCTACCCTCGTGCCGGCAGCGCCGGACGATCCTGCATCCGAGGCGAACCGCGCCGCGTGGAAGGCCCTCGAGCAGTGGGACAAGCCGTTCCTCACCGCATTCTCGGACCACGACCCCGTCACCACGGGCGGCGAGGGGCGGATGCAGCGCCTGATCCCGGGCGCTCGCGGTCAGGCGCACACCACGATCTCTGGCGGTGGGCACTTCCTGCAGGAGGACCGCGGCCCCGAGCTGGCGACCGTGGTGCTCGACCTGATCGCACGAACGGCACGGTGACGGACCGCCCGCATCCGGGTGTGGTGGACGCGGCCTCGCATCCGCGGGTCAGGGGAAGCACGACGCAGGTGGCGACGACAACCTCAGACGGGGGGATCACGGCGATCGCGGCGCGCATCGTGCCGTCGGCGGGTGCTCGCCGCGTGCTCGGGTGGGTGCTGCCTCTCGGACTTCTCGCCTGCGCGGTGCTCGTCTGGCCGTTCCCGGCCACGCTCGGCGTGATCGTCAACGGCGCGCTCGTCGGCGGTCGAGTGGCGCTGATCGCGCTCGGGATCGCACTCGTCTACCGCGCGAACCGTGTCATCAACTTCTCTGCCGGCGACCTCGGTCAGGTCCCGACGATGTTCGCGGTGCTCTGCGTGCTCACCGCCGGCTTCCCCTACTGGCTGGGAGCCGCGACCGGCCTCGTGGCGGCGCTGCTCGTCGGCGCGGTCGTGGAGATGGCGATCATCCGGCGGTTCTTCACCTCGCCGCGCCTCATCCTCACCGTGGCCACGATCGGCGTCTCACAGGTGCTGATCGCACTCGCCCTCTGGATGCCGAGCTGGCCGTTCTTCGGCGACCTCACCACTGTGCCACGCCTCGATTCCCCGTTCGAGTTCAAGGTGCAGATCGGCGGCACGAATTTCTTCGCCAACGACCTGCTCACCGCGCTCGCAGTGCCGGTCTGCCTCATCGCCCTCGGGCTCTTCATGAAGCGGTCGGCCGCGGGGACCGCGATCCGTGGCGCTGCCGAGCGCGCCGACCGCGCGTTCACGCTCGGCATTCCCGTCCATCGCCTGCACACCATCGTGTGGGTCATCGCAACGGTCCTGTCGTTCGTCGCGATGTGGCTTCGCGCAGGAGCGGTCGGGCTCCCCATCGGAGAGGTGCTCAGCCCGTTCTTCCTCATCCAGGCGCTCGCTGCGGTGGTCATCGGACGCATGGAGCACCTCCCCACCATCGTCGTGGCCGCGATCGGCATCGGGATCGTCGACCAGGCGATGACCTTCCAGCCCGGGAACAAGCCCGCCTACAACGACGCCGTTCTGTTCCTCATCGTGCTCGTCGCGCTCCTCGTGACGCACCGGCCCGCCGTCACGCGCGCCGGCGACGTGTCGACGTGGCGCGCGGTGCGCGAGATCCGGCCGATCCCACGCGAGCTCGCCTCTCTTGGAGAGGTCCGATGGGCCAAGTGGGGCGGTGTCGCGCTTCTCGCCACGGCGCTCGTGGCGCTGCCGTTGTGGCTCAGCGAGAGCCGGATCAACCTCGCCGCGGTCATCGTGGTCTTCGGGATCGTCGGCGTGTCGCTCGTGGTGCTCACCGGCTGGGCCGGCCAGGTCAGCCTCGGTCAGATGGCCTTTGCCGGCATCGGCGCAGCGATCGGCGGCGCGATCACCGCCGACCTCGGCTGGGACCTCGGCATCGCCCTGCTCCTCGGAGGCGTCGCCGGGGGGTTGATCGCGATGGTGATCGGGTACCCGGCGATCCGCCGCCGGGGTCTCACCCTCGCGGTCATCACGCTCGCGTTCGCGCTCCTTACGTCGTCGTATCTGCTCAACCGCGATCTGTTCGAGCGGTTCCTGCCCGGCAGTCGCATCGAGCGACCGGACCTCTTCGGCGTGATCTCGCTGCAGAGCGAGACGTCGTACTACTACTTCTGCCTGATCGCACTGCTCCTCATGTACCTCGCCGCGCGGGGCGTGCGGAGCAGTCGCACGGGTCGTGCACTGATCGGCATTCGCGAGAACGAGCCCGCGGCGCGCGCCTACGGCATCAGCGCGACTCGCACGACGCTCGCCGCGTTCGCGATGTCGGGCTTCATCGCCGCGTTTGCCGGCGTGCTCCTCGTCCACCACCAGAACGGTCTCGGGATCGCGGTGTTCCTGCCCGAGGAGAGCCTCCAGGTGTTCTCCATGGTGGTCATCGGCGGGATGGGCTCACTGCCCGGCGCGCTGCTCGGCGCCACCTACGTGCGGGGGGCGCAGTACTTCCTGCCCAGCGAGTGGCAGTTCCTCGCTACCGGTGCGGGCCTCCTGCTCGTGCTGCTGGTGATGCCAGGAGGGATCGGTGCAGCGCTTGCGAAGGCGCGCGACTCGTACCTGCGCTGGGTCGCGCAGCGACGCAGGCTGATCGTGCCGAGTCTCCTCGCCGACCGCCGCGCAGAGGACACGGCCCTGCCCGACGACCTCCTGGAGGTCGCGGCCGAGGCCGCCGAGGCCGCCACCGTCGGGAAGAACGTGCCATGAGCGACCTCGCAACCATCCGACGCCCGCACGCCTGGGAGCTCCCGGCACGCGAAGAGGAAGCGCCGTGAGCGCGCTGAAGGTTCCTCGCTTCTGGTCGGCGTCGTGGTGGCGCGCCTGGCTCCGCGACTTCGGCGGTGGCCAGCCGCTGTATCCGCTCGTCGTCCTCTTCGGGATCAACTGCGTCGACGAGCTCGACCGTCGCGCCTTCGACGTGCTCCTGCCCGAAATCCGCGACGCCTTCGACCTCGACACGAGCGGCATCCTGCTCGTCGTCGCACTCGCCGGTGTGGCGGCCCTCGGCATCGCCGTGCCGATCGGGTTCGTGTCCGACCGCTGGAACCGGGTACGGATCACGGTGATCGGCGCGACCTCCTGGGGCATCTTCTCGGTGATGACCGGGATGGCCACCGGCGTGTGGATGCTCGGCATCGCGCGGGCGGGATCCGGGATCGGCAGGGCCGTGGTCGACCCCACGCACAACTCGCTGCTCGCCGACTACTACGACATCCCGGACCGTCCGAAGGTCTACTCGGTGCACCGTGCGGCCAACGCACTCGGCCTGTTCCTCGGGCCGCTCACGGCGGGTCTGCTCGCCCAGGCATGGGGTTGGCGCGTGCCGTTCTTCGTGTTCGCGATCCCGACGTTCGTGTTCGTAGTGTTGGCGCTGCGCCTGCGCGAGCCCAACCGCGGGTTCTGGGAGCGCAAGGCGATGGGAATGGAGGGCGACGAGGCCTCCACCGAAGACCTTCCCGCGAGCTGGACCGAGTCCTGGCGCGTCGCGCTCGCGGTGGGCACACTGCGCCGGATCTACTGGGCGCTGCCGTTCCTCGCGATGTCGGTGATCGGGCTCGCCGCGCTCACCGGGCTCTACTACGACGAGGTGTTCGGGCTCGACGCCGCACAACGTGGCTTCGTGGCCGCGCTCGCCGAGCCGGCGGCGTTCGTCGGCCTGTTGCTCGGCATCCCGATCGCAACCCGACTCATGATCCGCGACCCGGGGCTCGTGCTGAAGTTCGTGGCGCTGATGGGCGTGGTGGTCGCCGTGGCGTTCACCATCTTCGCGCTCACGCCCTTCCTCGGCATCGCGATCGCCATGAACGTGCTCGTCTCGGGCGTCACCGCACTTCTCGCACCGGCCATCTTCGCCACGCTCTCGCTCGCGATCCCGCCGAAGGTGCGCTCGTTCGGCTTCGGCCTCGCGTCGCTCTGCATCATGCCGGGACTGCTCGCGCTCCCGCTCGTGGGCTGGGTGGCCGACGAGTGGGGCATCCGCACCGGGCTCGTGGTGATCGCGCCGATCTTCCTCGTCGGCGCGCTCATCATCGCCTCGGGTGCGGCGTTGGTGGCACCCGACATCAAGAACGTGTGGACCTCCGCTGCCGCGCAGTCGGAGGTGCTCTACAACCGCCGCCAGGGCCAGGAGAAGCTGCTGCTCTGCCGCGACGTCTGCGTCAAGTACGACGGGGTGCAGGTCCTCTTCGACGTCGACTTCGAGGTCGAAGAGGGAGAGGTCGTTGCACTCCTCGGCACGAACGGCGCGGGCAAGTCCACGCTGCTCAGGGCGATCGGCGGCCTGGTCGACCCGAGCGCCGGTGCGATCGTCTTCGACGGGCGCGACCTCACGTACACACCGGCCGACGAGGCGGCAAAGCGCGGCATCACCCTCATGCCCGGCGGCCAGGGCGTGTTCCCTTCGCTCACCGTGCGCGAGAACCTCCACCTCGCCGGGTGGATCCACCGCAAGGACGGAGCCCGGGTACGGGAGCGCACCGAGCGGGTGCTCGAGATCTTCCCCGTCCTGGGCGAGCGAATCAACCAGCAGGCCGGCAACCTCTCGGGCGGCCAACAGCAGATGCTCACCCTCGGCATGGCCTTCATCGAGCAGCCGCGCCTGCTCATGATCGACGAGCTCTCGCTGGGGCTGGCGCCGAGCGTCGTCGGCCAGCTCCTCGAGATCGTGCGCGCGCTCAAGGAGGCGGGGACCACGATCATCCTCGTGGAGCAGTCGGTCAATGTCGCGCTGACGGTCGCCGAGACCGCGTACTTCATGGAGAAGGGCGAGATCCGGTTCCACGGTCCCACCGCCGAGCTCCTCGAGCGGCCCGACGTGCTGCGCTCCGTGTTCCTCGAGGGGGCGGCCACGCACGAGACGGCCATGGCCGCACCCACGCTCGAACCGCTGCCCGCGGGCGCCGTCGACGTGGTCGGCGCGGCTACCCCGGGAAAGGCACCGTCGAACGGCCACGGCGGCTCGCCGGAGCTGCGGCTCGAGGCCCGCGACGTGTCGAAGCGCTTCGGCGGGATCAGCGCACTGCGCGACGTCGGCTTCACCGTCGCCGCTGGCGAGATCCTGGGCTTCCTCGGCCCGAACGGCGCCGGCAAGACCACGCTGTTCGACGTGATCTGCGGCTTCACGCCCGACGATGGGGGCGCGATCCTGCTGCGGGCGAAGGACGGCGAGGTCTACGACGTCACCAGACGCCCGGCGCACGTGCGCGCGCAGCTCGGCCTGGGGCGTTCGTTCCAGGACGGTCGCCTGTTCCCAGCGCTCACCGTGGCCGAGACGATCGCCGTGTCGCTCGAGTGCTCGGTCGACGTGCGCGACCCCCTCGCCGCCGCGCTGCACCTCCCCGCGGTCGTCGACTCCGAGGCCGCGGTGCACGAGCGGGTCGAGGAGCTCATCGACCTCATGGGCCTCGACGCCTTCCGGGACAAGTTCGTCCACGAGCTGTCCACGGGTTCGCGTCGGATCGTCGACCTGGCCTGCATCCTCGCCCACCAGCCCGGAGTGCTCCTGCTCGACGAGCCGTCGAGTGGGATCGCCCAGCGGGAGGCCGAGGCCCTGGGCCCGCTGCTGCTACGCATCCGCGAGCAGCTGGGGGCCACCATCCTGCTGATCGAGCACGACCTGCCGCTCCTATCGTCGGTCTCGGACCGGGTCGTTGCCCTCGACCTGGGCGAGGTCATCGCCGACGGCCCGCCCGACCAGGTCGTCCACGATCCCCGGGTAGTGGCATCGTACCTCGGAACCGACAATGCTCCAATCGCGCGCTCGGGCGCGGGGAACACACTGTCCTAGGCCCTCACTGCGGCCCAGAGCACCAGGGGGAATCTACATGCAGCCGACGAGCAGTCGACCGAAGCGGCCCAGCGCATGGAAGCGGTACGGACCGCTGGTCGCGATCCTCGTGGCGATCGCGGTCGTCGCCGTCATCGTGATAGCCGTGAACGGCGGTGACGACGACTCCAAGGCGAACGGCAACGGCAACGCCGACACCAACGCGACGACCGAGGAGCTCATCCGCTCGGGTCCGATGACCACCGAGAAAGCCAAGCTGCTCAACGAGGAGGTCGACTTCGGGAAGCGCTGCGACGAGGACACCGGCCGCTACGCGATTCCCACTACATACTCGTCGCTGTGCGTCGAGCCGTTCAAGGGCGACAACGGGGGCGCAACCGCGCCGGGCGTCAGCGGTGACGCCATCAAGATCGTCGCTTATGTCGGTGACCCGGCGAAGAACCCCTTGCAGGCCGCGACCGTGCGCAGCGCGGGCGCCGACGTCGACGTCGCCACCGCCAAGGAGACCATCGCCGGCTACGCGGAGCTGTACTCGACGTACTACGAGACCTACGGGCGCCAGATCGACCTGCAGTTCTACGACGGCACCGGGGCCCCCGACGACGAGGTGACCGCCCGAGCCGACGCGAAGGCGATCGCGGACATGGAGCCGTTCGCCGTGCTGGGTGGTCCTGGGCAGACCAACGCCTTCTCCGAGGAGATCGCGGCGGAAGGCATCCTGTGCCTGGGCGACTGCGCGCTGGCCAAGCCCCAGCGGTTCACCGAGGACCACGCCCCGTACCTGTGGTCCACCGGACCGATCCCGGAGCAGGCCAGCGAGCTCACTGCCGAGATGGTCGGCGACATCCTGGCCGGGCAGAAGGCCGAGTTCGCGGGAAGCGCGGATCTCCGTACCCAGACCCGCCGGTTCGGGGCGGTGCACTACAACACGCCCGCCGGCGATCAGACCGAGGCCTTCCAGGCCCTCGCGGACGCCCTTGCCGAGCGCGGCGCGAAGCTGGTCGCCGATCAGGAGTTCTTCCTGGACCTGGCTCGTCAGCAGGAGATCGCGCGCACCACGATCGCCAAGATGAAGGACGCGGGCGTCACCACGATCATCTTCTACGGCGACCCGCTGATGCCCGCGGCGCTCACCAAGGAGGCGACCGCGCAGGACTACTTCCCCGAATGGGTGATCGGTCCGAACTTTTTGGTGGACATCGCGCTCTTCGGACGCACCTACGACCAACAGCAGTGGAAGCACGCGTTCGGCATCGCGCTCAGTCCAGCGCGAACGAACCAGGACGCGAACGAGGCCTACAACCTCTACAAGTGGTTCCACGGAGAGCCACCGCCGAACAACACGTACGGCGTGCTGATCCCGGGAATCACGAACGTGATGGGCGGGATCAACCTTGCGGGCCCGAAGCTGACACCCCAGACGTTCCGTGACGCGATGTTCCGCTCCCCAGTCACGGGCGGCACTCCGCTCAGCGCGACGGTGTCGCGCGGACACCACGGCATCTGGCCCGGCACCGACTGGGGCGGCTCCGACGACGCGGCGTTGATCTGGTGGAACCCGGACGCCGAAGGTGAAGACGAAGTCGGCAGGGTCGGCAAGGGCCTCTACCAGTACGTGGACAACGGTCAGCGGTACGTCTTTGGGAAGATGCCGACCACGGACCCGGGCTTCTTCGACCCGAAGAACTCCATCACGATCTTCGAGACCATGCCGCCGCAGTACGCGCCGCCCAACTACCCGTCGCCGGCGGAGTAACCCGAACACCTCCCCAACCTCCCCGGGATTGTTCGCCGAGGAGCGGTATGCGCTCCCAACGCAACAAACCCGGGGAGGAGTGGGGGGCGCCTCGGGCGGTCAGCTCCGGGTGACCCACTCCCGGCGGTCGGGGTCGTAGCGGCGGATGACCTGCGCCGGGTTGCCGACGGCCACGCTGAAGCTCGGGACCTCGCCGGTGACCACCGAACCCGCACCGATGACCACGTGCTCGCCGATGTCGGCCCCGGGCAGCACTATCGCGCCGTGGCCCAGCCACGACCCCGCACCGACCCGCACCGGCCGCGGCGCGGCGAACTGCTCGCCGATCGTGATCGAGACTTCCTCGTAGCCGTGGTTGGCGTCGGTGACGTACACGTGGTGCCCGGTGAAGACACCGTCACCGATCTCGACCGAGCGGTGGCCCACGATCCCGCTCCCCCGCCCGATGAGCACGTCGTCGCCGATCGTGACGACCGGATCGGTGTCGGGCACATGGCCGGGCATCACCCCGGCCGACAAGGTGCAGTACGGGCCCACGATCACCCGGGCCCCGAGGCGGATGTAGCTCTCCCCGTACAACGCGACGGTTGGGAAACAGATCCCGCTACCCTCCCCGAACGCACCGAACCGGCGCGCGCGGCGCGACCGCGGCCCGATCGCGGCCTGCTTCGCGTACCACGACCACATGGCATTGAAGGCCCCTGAGCACCCGAGCACCGGGCGAGGCTAGCGATCCGCGCCGGGGTTGCGTCGGCTGAGCCGCCGCGGTGAGGATTTGGCCCGTGCTGCGCCACTGTCTCGCCGTCCTCGTCGTCGCACTCGGTGCCGCCGTCGTCGTCTCCGCATGCAGCGGCGAGAGCCGAGCCGAAGTGGAGCAGGGCCGGAACATCTACTCCCAGCAGTGCGCGCGCTGCCACGGCGACGCCGGTCAGGGCGGGATCGGCGCGAGCCTCATCGGCGTGGCAAAGCGCTTCCAGGAGGCCTCGGCCCAGGAGCTGTTCGTGACCAACGGCGGTGCCGGCATGCCGAAGTTCGGCGAGATCCTCTCCGACGACGAGATCCGGGACGTCGTCGCCTTCACCCGCCACCAGTTCGGCTGAGCAGGCCCCCGATGCGCATCGGGCTGTGCTTCGACTTCCCTCAGGCGGACGGCGGCGCCGGCTTCGAGGCCGCGCTCCGCCTCGGCCTCGACCAGGTTCCCGACGTGCCCGGCCCCGTTGAGATCCTGCGGGAGGTGGCACCCGGCCTCCCGCGCGGCTCCGTCGCCGAGCTCGTTGCCGGCTGGCGCGCCCTGTGCGATGCCGGGGTCGACCTCGTGGTCGGGCCGTCGATCTCCGACAACTGCGTCATCGCGCGGGACCTCGCCGACGAGGACCGTCTTCCGGCGGTGAACTACTCGGGCGGCGAGCGCACCCGCAGCGGGTGGATGTTCCACTACCAGATCGGGTCACTGGAGGAGGAGCCGCCCGTCCTGGTCCGCCGGCTCGTCGAGCGGGGACTTCGACGCGCCGCGGTGATCCACGACGCGTCGATCGTGGGCGACCGGTACTTCGAGTGCCTCACCTGGGCCGCGGCGGCACAAGGCGTCGCTCTCACTGCCACGGTGGCGATCGATCCGACGGCCGACGATGTCCGCGACGCCGTCGCCACCCTGCGCATCTCGGAACCCGACGCGCTCGTGTACCTGGGTCTCGGGGCCGCCTCCCACGCCGTGGCGCTCGCGCTCGCCGACGCGGCCTGGGACGTCCCGGTGGTCGCGAACTCCGCGCTCATGTTCGGATACGCGCGACCTGACTGGCGCGACGCCTGGCGGGGCTGGGAGTACCTCGACACCCTGGCCGACGACAACCGGGTCCGCGCCGCGCTCGCCGCCCGCGACCGGCGGGCGGCGGCCGGCCCCATCGGCTGCGCCGCCTACGACCTGGGCCGGCTGGTGGGTGAAGCCGCAGCCCGAGCGGACCGCGTCGACCGCGCCGGCCTTCGCGACGGGCTCGAGCGGGTGAAACAGCTGCCCGCGGCATCGGGACGCGACGGGACCCTCATGGGGTTCGGGGTCTGGGACCATGCGGCACTGAAGGGCGAATACCTCGTGCTGCGCGGGTGGCGCGACGGACACTCGGTGCAGGTCGGCGACTGACCCGGCGAAGGGAGCCATCGTGGAACGGGTACGTCTCGGCATCGGCAACATCGCGCACCTCAACGCGCGCGGCTACCTGGAGCACCCGCACTGCGACGTCGTGGCGCTGTGCGACAACCGCCGCGGTGAGGCCGAGCGGCGCGCCGCCGAGTGGGGCGTCCCGAAGGTCTACGACCGACTCGTTGACCTCCTGGCCGACGACGAGGTCGACGCGGTCGAGATCCTCACCCCGACCGACCTCCACAGGCAGCACGTGCTCGCCGCGGTGGCGGCCGGCAAGCACGTGTCATGCCAGAAGCCGATCGCGAACACGGTGGCAGACGGGCGCGAGATCATCGCCGCGGCCGACGCCGCCGGGGTCGTGTTCCGGGTCACCGAGTGCTGCTTCCACTAACCCCCGCTCGTCAAGGCCCGCGACCTCGTACGCAGCGGCGCGATCGGCACGCCGACCATGGTGCGCGTCAAGACGCTCGTCGGAGACACCGACTCGGAGTTCCAGCGCAACCTCCAGCACGAGGGCTACCTCTGGCGATTCAACGACCGCAGCCCGGGCGGCCACCTCTTCGACGACATGGTCCACAAGTTCGCGGCGGCCTGGTGGCTGGTCGACACCGACGTGCGCAGCGTGCAGGCGGTCGTCCGCAACGCGCCGCTCTTCTTCGAGGCACCCACGGCGGCGATCTTCGAGTACGAGCGCGACGACCTCGTCGGCACGATGGAGGTCGCGCACGCACCGAAGATGCTGCTGCGCTCCCAGTACTACGGCGCCGACGAGTTCTTCGAGGTCCAGGGAACCGAGGGGCTCGTGTGGGTCACGCGCTGCACCGGCGAGATGCTCAATCTCCCGCCGGTCATGCTGTTCCGGGGCGACCGCGTCACCGAGTCGTTCGCCGACGTCGACGCCGACTGGGGCGCCGGGTTCGTCGGCTCCTCGCGCCACTTCGTCGACTGCCTGCTGTCAGGTGAGACCCCCGACATGACCGGCGAGCAGGCCGTCAAGACGCTGCAGCTCTGCTTCGCCACCTACGAGGCGTCCAACACGCGTGCCCCGGCCCGCCCGGCGGACATCGAGACCTCGGTGTCGCCACCCTGGTGGCCCAAGTCGGGCGAGCAGCTGCTCCAGGACGCCCAGCAACTCGGGATCGTCTGAGCCCGCCGCCTCCACCCGCGCCTGCACCCTAGGCTCCGGGTTGTGCCGACCCTCGCCGACGTCGACCTCGTCGCCGACCGCCTTCCCGGCCGGGAGCTCCACGACGTCCTCGCGACTGCGCGCGAGACCGACGGCCTGGCCCGCGTCTCGCTGCTAGGTGCCCCCGGGCTTGCCATCACCCGTCATGCGGAGCTGAAGGCGTTCTTCGCCGACGACGCACAGTTCCCCGGCGGCGAGTCCTACCAGTTCATGGTCGAACCCGCGGTCGGCCGTACGTTCATCTCGATGGACGGCGACGAGCACGACGCGTACCGGCGCCTCGCCACCCCCGCGTTCCGCTCCCGGCGCGTGAGCACTTGGGTCGACGACGACCTGGTGCCGCTCGCGCACGAGATCGTCGACCGCTTCGCGGCACGCGGCGAGGCCGATCTTGTTGTCGAGCTCACGCAGGTGCTGCCACTCTGGGCGATCTCGCGCAAGCTCGGGCTGCCGATGGGCAGCGAGGAGCGCCAGCGGGTTTGGACCCGTGCCCTGCTCGCGCAGCCGGCCGACCCGGACGGCGCCGCTCGCGCCAGGGCCGAGGTGACTGCGTTCCTGGCACCGATCGTGACCGCGCGTCGCGACGCACCGGGCGACGACGTGCTCTCCCATCTCCTCGGCCACGAGCACGAAGGGTTGCGCATGACCGACGAGGAGGTGGTGAGCCACATCCGCCTTCTGTACGTCGTCGGCGCCGCGACCACCTCGGACGGGCTCTCCAGCCTCCTGTTCCATCTGCTCAGCCGGCCCGCGCTGCTCGACCGGGCGCGCCAGGAGCCGGACCTGCGACCGCGGGTCGTGGCCGAGTCGTTGCGCTACGACCCGCCCGTGTGCACGTTGCCGCGGCTCGCGCCCACCGGCGGCACGATCGGGTCGAGCGAGGTCGCGCCCGGCACCCTCGTGCTCTGCGCCATCGCGTCCGCGAACCGCGACCCGCGGGTCTTCCCCGACCCCGACCGCTTTGACCCCGATCGCGACCACACAGAGATGCTCACCTTCGGCTTCGGCCAGAAGTACTGCCCCGGCGCACACCTGGGGCGCTCCGAGATCGCGGCCGCGCTCGACGTCGTGCTCGAGCGACTCCCGAACCTGCGCCTGGTCGACGCGACCGAGCCGGCAGGAGCCATCATGCGCTCCGTCGACCGCCTCCAGGTCGCCTGGGACCCCATTCACCGCTGAGCCGCCCCGACGTCTCGCGGGGCGGGCCCGAGCAGAGGTGAGCGGTGACCGAGCGACTGGCGTCGCGGCTGACCTCCTTGATGACCAGCGTCGCCTCGTTGTGGTCGGGTCGGTCCTCGACGGTGATGCGCGTCGGCCGGTCGGGCAGCGACGGCACCGCCAAGGCGAGCTCCCGCTCGATACCCGCGTTCGCGTGGATGCGCCCCACGATCTCCCGGTGCCCGGGCGGCACGTGTAGCGTCCGAGCCGGCAGCGGGTCGGTGAACATCCACAGCACGGCTACCGACTGGCGCCGGCCGGCCTCGTTTTCCTTGATGCCGGTGTATGCGACGCTCGACGGGATGTAGCCGAGGAGGAACCCCGTCTCGTGCGCGCCGGTGGCGAGCGCGCCGGTGTGACTGTAGGGATGCGCGACCGTCGCCTCGGAGTACCACCCGAGAAGTCCGACGCCCTCCCCCACTCGATCATCCGGGCTTTGAGGTCGAGAAACAGGTGATAACCCTGGAACCGCGGGTCGACGACGGCCGGACCTGACTCACCGACGCCAACAGCGGGATCGACGCGCACGACCGCGAGATGGCCGACGAGCGAACATCCGCGGCGAACCCGCCGACCGACTGCATCGTCGAGTCGCCGATGCGGCGCGCCACCTCGATCGCGTCGTAGCACCACGCGCAGTCGTAGGTGTCGCCTTAGGAGCGACGGATCGCCGCGGCGCCACGGATGTGGTCGACCTGGCCACCGGACCCCGAGTACGGATGCGGTCCGAGCGAGTCGGCGTCGACCTGGCCGGTTACGTCGACCTCCAGCACGCTGTTGATCGCCACGACGTCGGGGTTGCGCGCGATCGTAGACGGGTCGTTGACGATCTCCACTCCCGCCGACCACACGAGCGGGTTGTCGTGCACGAAGTCGTAGAGCCGCTGCGTGCCGAGCACGGACGCGCTCACCATCCGTCCCGGCCACACCATCTTGCGGCTGTCGTCGATCGCGCCTCACTCCCACAGGTCGACGAAGCCGTAGCCGAGCATCTCGGTGTGCACCCCGAGATGACGGTGGTCGCGCAGCGCGCCGGCGACCCCGCGTCGGCCTCGCGTTCGAGGCCGACGCGGTGCTCAAACGGGTAACCGCGCTCGGCAACTGCTACGCCCCGAACCTCACCGTGACCCAGGAGCTCCCCGCCCTCGCGTAGCGTGCGCGTCGGACCCGCGTCGCGAGCGACTAGGAGGTGCCATGGAGCTGGACGGGAAGGTCGCCCTGGTCACAGGCGCGAGCCGCGGGGTCGGCGCCGCGACCGCGGTCGCGCTCGGGGCGGCGGGCGCCAAGGTCGCCTGCGCGGCGCGCGCCACGGCTTCGGCGCCGTTGCCCTTGCCGGGAACCGTCGACGACACGGTGCGCATCGTCACCGAGGCCGGCGGGACGGCGATTGCGGTTCCCACCAACCTTGCCGCAGACGAAGAGGTGACGGCGATGGTCGCGACCACCGTCGAGCGGCTCGGACCCGTGGACATCCTGGTGAACAACGCGGCGATCACGTTCCCCGGCGACCTCGAGCTGTCGATGAGGCGCTTCGACCTGATCTTCGACGTCGACCTGCGCGCGCCCGTGATCGCGGCGAAGGCCGTCGTCCCGGGGATGCTCGAGCACGGCACGGGCGCGATCGTCAACGTCTCGTCGCTGGCGGCGCTCAACTACTTCCCCGGCCAGATGGCCTACGGCATGGCGAAAGCCGCGCTCGAGCACTTCACCGTGTCGCTCGCGGCGCAGCTCCGCCCGCACCGGATCCCCGTCAACACGTTCCGGATCGATGTCCCGGTGGCGTCGGAAGGCTTCCTCGCAGCGATGCCCGAATTCGACCACTCCGACTGGGAGCCGCCGGAGGTGGCCGCCGAGGGGATCCTGTGGATGCTCGCCCAGCCCCCGGAGTACACCGGCCACAACGCGGGCATGGCCCGGCTGCGGGCCGACCACGGGATCATGGCGTCGCGGGCCGAGCGACCGCACCTGCAGGCCGGCGGGCTCGTGACCGAGTCGGCCATCGGCACCCTCACATGACCCGCGTGTCACACCCGTCGGGTAGAACGGTCCGGTGACCGAGCCGACCCCGCCGCGCGACGCCCAGCGGTCCCGCGTGTACCGGGCCGAGACCCCGCTGCGCGGTCGCCGGCTCCCGGAGCTTGCGCACTGTGCGGGCTACGCGTGCGAGGTCGTCGGCTCACGCTGGTGGACCGATCGGTTCCCGGAGCACGGTCTCGACGCGGTGCCGACGTTGCGGCCCGGGTACGGCGCCCGGCACGCCTTCTACCGGGAGGATCCCGAGGGCCCGACGATCACACTTCCCCGGCGGTACCGCACCACGAGCGTGCTGCTCCACGAGCTCGCGCACTGGGGACTGCGCGACGCACACGACCTGCCCAACCACGGTCGCACGTTCACCCGCCTGCTCCTCGACCTGTTCACCGAGTTCGCGGGCGACGACCGTGGCGTCCGGCTCGCCGCGGGCTACGAGGAGCACCGGGTGCACGTCGGCCGTCGCGCTCGAATCGGGCCCGACGGGCGGTGGTGCTACGCGTGGGACGAGCGGCTCCGGCGCGGGCGTGACCGGGCGCTCGCCGTCGGCCACTCCCCCACGGCCGGTGGGGCGCTCGTCACCCGGGGGGTGCTCACTTCACGCGCCCACGCGACGGTGCACCTGCACTCACCGGAGGGCGACCACCGGATCCCCGAGCGGACCATCTGGTCGGTCACCCCCGCCTGATCGGAGCCCCTACAGGCTTTTGGCGTCACCAGACCGCGACTATCGCGGCCTGGTGACGCCAAAACACCGCTTCGGCTGGCTAGGCCAGACGCTCGACGATCATCGCCATGCCCTGGCCGCCGCCCACACACATCGTCTCGAGGCCGACCATCGCGTCCGCGTCCTCGAGCCCGTTCAGCAGCGTGCCCATGATCCTCGCGCCCGTCATGCCGAACGGGTGACCAAGCGCGATCGCCCCGCCGTTCACGTTCAGCTTCTCCGGATCGACGCCGAGCGCCTTCGCCGACGGGAGCACCTGCGCGGCGAACGCCTCGTTGATCTCCACAAGGTCGACGTCGTCGATCGTCATCCCCGCACGCGCCAGCGCCTGGCGCGACGCCTCGATCGGACCGAGGCCCATGATCTCCGGATTGAGCCCGGTCACGCCGCTCGACACGATCCGCGCCAGCGGCGTGATGCCGAGCTCCGCCGCCTTCGTGTCGCTCATCACCACGACTGCGGCCGCGCCATCGTTGAGCGGACACGCGTTGCCCGCGGTGACCAAGCCGTCGGGCCGGAACGCCGGGGCCAACGACGCGAGCTTCGCCGGCTCGGTACCTGGCCGCGGGCAGTCGTCGGCTGTGACGACCGTGCCGTCACCCGTCGTGTACGGCGTGATCTCGCGCTCGAAGAACCCACGCTCGATCGCCGCGCCGGCCCGCTGCTGGGAGCGGAACGCGTACTCGTCCATCTCCTCGCGGGTGACCCCTTCGAGCTCGGCCACGTTCTCGGCGGTCTCACCCATCGCGATGTACACGTCGGGCAGGCCTTCCGGCGCATTCCAGACGCCCTTTCCGCCCTCCATGCGGGCCGCCGAGCGCGCACCCCCGTCGGCGAACTTCGGGTTCTGGGTGTTGGGCGTGTGGTCGGAGCTCCCACCGACCATGAAACGGCTCACGGCCTCGACGCCCGCGGCCACGAACGCGTCGCCTTCCTCCGCCTTGATCGCATGCGCGGCCATGCGGATCGACTGCAGCGACGACGAGCAGTACCGGGTGATCGTCGTGCCGGGCACATTCGGCATCCCGGCGAGGATCGCCACGACCCTTCCCATGTTGAAGCCCTGCTCACCACCCGGGAGGCCGCAGCCGAGCACGAGGTCGTCGATGGTCTGGCGATCGAGCTCGGGCACCTTGTTCAGGACCGTGTCGACGATGAAGGCGGCCATGTCGTCGGCGCGCTCATCGACGAAGCTGCCCTTGAACGCCCGGCCGATCGGCGTGCGGGCGGTGGCGACGATGACAGGCTCGGGCATGACGACTCCTCGGCGGTCTCGGCAGAACGGCCCGCAGACTACGCCGCGCCCGCACGCATTTCGCCGAGCGACCCGGACCGCCCCGGCTCGAGCCTGAGCACCGGTAAACCGGGACCGGCTCGGGACCGTCGTCGAGGTCGCTCAGTCCACCCGCCGCAGCTCGGCGTGGTAGCGGGCGGCGTTGGCCACGTAGTTGCGGGCGTTCGGGCGGATGTGGCGGCCGGCGTCGACGGCATCGAGGCGCAGCTTCGCCGGCACGCCCAGGGCCATCGCCCCCGATGGCACCTCCATGTCGTTGGGCACCAGCGCCGCTGCCCCCACCAGGGCGCCCGCCCGCACGACGACCCGGTGCAGCACGATCGAGCCCGAGCCGATCAGCGCGTCGTCCTCGATGGTGCAGCACTCGATGTGCACGAGGTGGCCGATCACGCAGTCGTCACCGATGACTGTCGGCAGCTCACGCGTGGCGTGGATCACGCTCCCGTCCTGGATCGACGTCCGTGCCCCCACGGTGATGGGCCCGTAGTCGGCACGCAGCACGGCCTGGGGCCAGACCGACGACTCCGGGCCGATCGTCACGTCGCCGATCACGGAGGCGTCCGGGTGGACGTACGCGGAGGGGTCGATTCGGGGCTCCACGGAGCCGAGTGCGTAGATCGCCATGGCGGGCCAGCCTACGAGTGCCGGTCAGCGCAGGAACGACCACCAGATCGAGGCACCGACGGTGAGCGTAGTGACGACCCCGATCATCGCGATGGTCCGGGTCGGGATCCTGCCGTCGGCGTCCTGGGGCAGCCGCTTGCGCACGAGGTTCACGGTCCGCTCGGCCCAGACGAAGTCCCGCGCCAGGATGCCGAGGCCCAGCGCAACGATCAGCCAGCCGGGCCCGGGCAACGGGATGGCCACGATCCCCACCGCGAGCACCGCGAACCCGAGGGCCATGCGCGCCAGACGGACGAGGATGTAACGCTTCGCCTCCTCGATCGTCTCCTCGGTCACGCCGGTCTCGAGCTCGGCCTCGATCGCGGCCTCGAGGAGGTGCAAAGGGTGCGGCTGCTCGGGGTGCTCGGCCGGTTCGCTCACCCGACCAGTCTGTCGCACCGGAGGCCGACCCGACAACGCCCACCGGGCCAGCCGCAGGGCTCGGGTAGCGTGGCCACCGTGACCCTGAGCGTCGAGGATCACGTCGCGGCCATCGCCCGCGACGGCTACACCATCGTCGAGGACGCGGTCGAGCCCGCGCTGTGCGACGCGCTCGAGACCTCCCTCACCCACCTGGAGCACGAGCTCGACACGGAGCCCGCCAAGAACTCTTTCGAGGGGTACCGGACGTTGCGCGTGTACAACCTCCTCGCCCGCGACCCCGTGTGGCAGCAGGTTCCCGTGCACGCGCGCATCCTTCCGATCGTGGAGGGCGTCCTCGACCGCGGCTGTCTCGTCTCGTCGCTTTCGTCCATCCGGATCCAGCCCGGCGAGGTCGCGCAGCCGCTGCACGCCGACGACCAGCTCATCCCGCTCGGCAAGCCGCACGTCCCCATCGTGTGCAACTCGATGTGGGCGCTCACCGACTTCACGGAGGCCAACGGCGCGACGCGCATCGTTGCCGGATCGCACATCGCGGACCACTCCCCCGACTACTGCAGCCATCACTCGTCGATCGCGGCCGAGATGCCCCGGGGCAGCGTGCTCGTGTGGAACGGCTCCGTATGGCACGGGGGAGGTGCGAACGAGACCGACGAGGACCGCATCGGGATCGCTATGAATTACTGCGCCGGATTCATCCGCCAGCAGGAGAACCAACAGCTCGGGATCCCGCGCGACGTCGCCGCGACGTTCACACCTCGACTGCGCGAGCTCGTCGGCTACGGCGTCTACAACATGCTTATCGGCCACATCGACAAGCACAGCCCTGCCGACCTGCTCGACGGTGCGGTCGGCGACTTGCCGATGGTCTGGGACGCCGTCTAGCCACATGCCCGACCGTCGGGGCGCAAGGCGATCCACCCGACTGCCACACCGTGATTGTTGCGAGAGGAGCGCTCATCGCTCCTCTGCGCACAAGCCAGGACGTGTCGTGGCAGACGAGCGTGGCTCAGATCGGCGCGAAGTCGACGAGCGCGACGGCGTCGGAGCGGTGATCGAGGGCAACCTGCACCGGCAGGTCGAGCGCGAGCTCCGACGGCGCGAGGCCGACGAGGTTGCCGACCACCCGCGGCCCCTCCTCGAGCTCGACGACCACCACGGCGTACGGCAGCTCGTCGGCGAAGGCCGGGTCGGTCGCTCGATGGGTGACCGTCCACGTGAACACGCGACCTCGACCCGAGACCGACTCCCAGGTCCAGTGCTCCGAGCCGCACGCCGCGCACAGGATCCGGGGTGGATGCCGCCACACCCCGCAGGCACAGCGCTGCAGGTGCAGCCGGCCGGTCTCGGCCGCCCGCGCGTAGTACTCGCCGCCCAGCCCGCCGGCACCGGGCAGCACCCGCTCGGGCCTCACCTGCTCCGCTCCTGGCCCTGCGGGCCGGGCCGCCGGTGTTTCACCGGTCCACCCCCAGGATCGCGATGCTGCCGTCGCCGAAGTCGCCCCAGCCGGTGACCGCACCGACCTCGGCACCTGCAACCTGGCGCGCGCCCGTCTCGCCCCGGATCTGTCTCACCGCCTCCACCACGTGGTTCATCCCCCACATGTGGCCCTGCGACAGCAGGCCGCCGTGGGTATTGACCGGCAGCGCTCCGCCGAGCTCGATGCGCCCGTCGCGTACGAACGCGCCAGCCTCGCCGCGCTCGCACAGGTTCATCGCCTCGAGCTGGAGGAGCACCACGTAGGTAAAGCAGTCGTACACCTGGGCGAAGTCGAGGTCGGCCGGCGTGACCCCGGCCATCGCGAACGCGCGCGGCGCGGCGTCGCTGAGCCCGATGTGGAACGGGTCGGGCCGGTTCGCGAGGTCGTCGGCCGGGTAGGGATGCCCCTCCCCCACGCCGAGGATCACGGCCGGCGGGTGGGCGAGGTCCCGTGCCCGCTCGGTCGTGGTGACCACGACCGCAGCCGCGCAGTCCGTCTCGAGGCAGCAGTCGTAGAGGCGGAACGGCTCGCTGACCCAGTGGGCAGACAGGTACTCCTCCATCGTGAGCTCGCGCCCGCGCATCAGCGCCTTCTCGTGGAGCTGCGCGTGCCGCCGGCACGCGAGCGCCACCGCCCCGGTGTCGGTGGGGAGCGTCCCGTAGAGCTGCTGGTGGCGCATCGCGATCCACCCGTAGAACTGCGCCGCCGAGCGCGCCCCGTAGGGCAGGTAGAAGTCGACGACCACGTCGGCGACCGCGTTGGCGTCCATCCCCCGCCTCGGCACGCGGGCCCCTGAGCGCGGGCGGAACGCGGAGTAGCCGTTCCAGCCGACGACGACGAGCACGTGGCGGGCGAGGCCCGCGCTCACCGCCATCGCGGCGCTCTGGAGGGCCGCCGTCGACGACGCACCGCCCATGTGCACCGTCGCGGAGTAGGCCACCGGCGCGATGCCGAGGTTCGCCGCGAGCTCCTCGACGGTGGTGTAGCCCGGCGGCGGCATGACGCCGTCGATGTCGGCGACGGTGAGACCCGCGTCGGCGATTGCCGCGCGGGCTGCGTCGAGCATCAGCTCCACGGGCAGGCGCTCGGAGCCGCGTACGTAGTCGGTCTCTGCGACCCCGCAAATCGCGGCCGCGCCGGCCAGTGTCCCGGGGTCACCCACGGGCGCAAGGTAGCGCGCCAGACTAAGGGCATGACGACCATCCTGGGCATAGACATCGGCGGCACCGGCATCAAGGGAGCGCCCGTCGACCTCGAACGCGGCGAGCTGTCGGAGGATCGCCTCCGCATCCCGACGCCGGAAGGCGGATCGCCCGGCGACGTCGCGCGCGTCGTCGCCGAGGTGGCCGCTCACTTCGACGTCGACGGCCCGATCGGCTGCACGTTCCCGGCCGTCATCCGTCGGGGCGTCGCACTGACGGCCGCCAACGTCGACAACGCCTGGATCGGCAACGACGCTCAGGCGCTGTTCACCGGGGAGACCGGACGGCCGGTGACCGTCGTCAACGACGCCGACGCGGCCGGGCTGGCAGAGATGCAGTACGGCGCAGGCAAGGGCCGCAGCGGCACCGTCGTCATGTTGACGCTGGGCACCGGCATCGGCAGCGCGGTGTTCACCGACGGGCGGCTCGTGCCCAACACCGAGTTCGGCCATCTCGACATCCGCGGCAAAGCCGCCGAGCGTCGCGCGTCGGAGAAGGCCCGGGAGGACCACGACCTGTCTTGGGAGCGCTGGGCACAGCGGCTCAACGAGGTGCTCACCCACCTCGAGGCGCTGCTGTGGCCCGACCTGTTCGTCGTGGGCGGCGGAGTGAGCAAGAAGCACGACCAGTTCCTGCACCTGCTCGAAACTCGCGCCGAGGTCGTCCCGGCCCAGCTGCTCAACCAGGCAGGCATCGTGGGAGCGGCACTCGCCGCTCGGGGACGCGCCTAAAGTTCGCGTACCCTGGATCGACCAGAGCTGCCGAGGGGGAACACCATGGCCCAGCACGTCGTCGCAACCACGCACGGGAAGGTGCGCGGTACCGAGCGCAACGGCATCCATCGTTTCCTGGGAATCCCCTTCGCGGCCCCGCCGATCGGGCCACTTCGGTGCCGTCCGCCGGCTGCGCCCCAGCCCTGGGACGACGTGCTTGACGCCACCGCCGCGGGGCCGGTCGCCCCCCAGCCCGAGTCGCCGCTCGAGAAGATGCTCGGCGCGCCGACGCCCGACTGGGACGAGGCCGGCTGCCTCACGCTCAACGTCTGGACGCCCGCGCTCGACGAAACGCGTCGGCCGGTCATGGTCTGGATCCACGGCGGCGCGTTTGTGAACGGCGCCGGCTCGAGCCCTATCTACGACGGCACCCGCTTTGTCGAGCACGGCGACGTCGTGATCGTGACGGTCAACTACCGCCTCGGTGCGTTCGGATTCCTGCACCTCGAGGAGATCCTCGGCGTGGAGTGTGCCGGCTCCGGGGTGGCCGGAATCCTCGACCAGGTCGCGGCGCTCGAGTGGGTCCGCGACAACATCGCCGCGTTCGGTGGTGACCCCGGCTGCGTCACGATCTTCGGCGAGTCGGCCGGGGGCATGAGCGTGGGCACCCTCCTCGGGATGCCCGCCGCGGAGGGCCTCTACCACCGGGCCATCGTCCAGTCGGGCTCGTCGGTCTTCGCGACTCCGGCCGACCGGGCGAGCGCGACGGCCCGCGAGGTGCTGGAGCTCGCCGACATCCACACGCTCGCCGAGCTCGAGGCCGCGCCGGCCGAGCGGCTGCTCGAGGCGCAGAGCACCCTGATGGCGCGCGGTCTGCGCACGGAGCTGCCGTTTATGACGGAGCTGCCGTTTATGCCTGTCGTCGACGGCACGTACCTACCGGCGCTGCCCCAGGCGACGATCGCCGCGGGACGGACCGGCGCCGTGCCCACGATGGTCGGCACGACGCTCGACGAGATGACGTTGTTCCTGGTGCTCGACCTCGGCGCCGGGGAGCCCGACTCCGCGGCCATCGCGAACCAGATGGAGCGCGTCTTCGGCGAAGGCAGCGAGATTGCGCTCTCCACCTACCAGGCGAACCGACCGGGAGCGTCGCTCAAGGACATCCTCGTCGCGGTCGCCACCGACCGCGTCTTCCGGATCCCCGCGATCCGCCTCGCCGAGGCGCAGGGCGCCCTCGGCCGCGACGCCTTCATGTACCTGTTCACCTGGGCGACACCGGTGTTCGACGGCCTGCTCAAGAGCTGCCACGCCTTGGAGCTGCCGTTCGTCTGGGACGCGCTCGACCGGCTCGGGCTGTCGGTGCTCACCGGCGACGGACCCGAGCGCCAGGCGATCGCCGACGACATGCACGCGGGGTGGATCCGCTTCGCGCGCACCGGCGACCCGGGCTGGCCCGCATACGACGTCGAGCGGCGTGCGACTCGACGCTTCGATGTCACCCCCGAGATCCTCGACGACCCCTCGGGCGACGAGCGCGCCCTCTGGGCCGCCATCGTCTGACCCCACCGTTCTCGGAACGGTTCGGGCCCCTATAGGGCCTCCATCGTGCCGAGATGCCGGGCGGGTGCGGCTACTGGACCACCGAGCCGCCGTCGACAGCCATCGCGTGCCCGACCACGAAGCTCGCCGCGTCGGAACACAGCCACGCGATCGCCGACGCGATCTCCTCGGGCCGGCCCAGCCGCCCGAGCGGCACCGACGCGCGGATCATCTTCTCCACCTTCTCGTCGCCCGCCATGAACGCCTCGAGCATCGGGGTGCGGGTGCTCCCCGGACACACGCAGTTGACCCGCACCCCGACCCGGGCGTACTCGAGCCCTGCCGCCCGGGTGAGTCCCACGACGCCGTGCTTGCTCGCCACATACGCAGGCAGGCCCGCGAACCCCACCAGCCCCGCACCCGACGCCACGTTGACGATTGCCCCACCGCCGCGAGCCAGCATTGCGGGGATCTCGGTGCGTATGCAGTAGAAGACCGCGTCGAGGTTCACCGCCATCGTGGCGCGCCACGCGTCGACGGCGTAGTCAGCCGTGAGCGCGCCCGGGCCCGTCGTACCCGCGTTGTTCACCGCCACGTCGAGACCGCCGAGCGTCTCGAGGGCGGTCGCGACCATGCGCTCGACCGCGTCGAGATCGGTGACGTCCACCTGGTGCGCGACGGCGTCGACCCCCGCCTCACGTGCCAGTGCCGCCGTGTCCTCGGCGGTCGCGAGATCCCGGTCGGCGATCACCACCGACGCGCCGCGGCCGGCGAGCTCCAGCACCGTGGCGCGACCGAGTCCCGAACCGCCGCCCGTCACCAGGGCCACCCGACCGTCGAAGTCGTGGGTCATCCGAAGTACTCACCTCCGTTGACGTCGAGCGACTGACCCGTGACCATCCGCGACATCCCCGACGCGAAGAACACGATCGCCTCGGCGATGTCCTCCTGTGGCGGGACCTCGCCGAGCGGGATGTGCTCGGTGATCTCCGCGATTGCCGCCTCGGGCGTCACGCCCCGGGACTGCACCTGCCAGTCGACGTACATCTGGACGTTCGGTCCCCAGATCCAGCCCGGGACCACCGCGTTGACCCGGATGCGATCGGTTGCGAGCTCGATCGCGAGCGACTTCGTGGCGGTGAGCAGGGCCCCCTTCGAGGCCGCGTAGCCACCCTCGTTGGGACGGATCTTCCTCGCGCTCATCGACGCCACCATCACGACCGACCCACCACCACCCGCACGCAGCGCGGGCACGCACGCCTGGGTCATGCGCAGCGATCCCCACAGGTTGACTTCGAACACCTTCTTCCACTGGTCGAGGTCCACGCCGGCGAACGGCTCGAACGAGTCGCCGCGAAACGCGCTGTTGACCAGCACGTCGATGCCGCCGAGCTCACCGACCACGATGTCCGCGACGCGGGCACAGTCTTCGGGTTCCACCACGCTGGCCGCGATGGGCACCGCCTTCCCGCTGGCGGCCCGGATCTCGTCAGCAACCTCACGCACCCGCGCCTCGGTTCGGGCCACGAGCCCGACTGCCGCGCCCTCGCGGGCCAGCGCGAGCGCGGTGGCGCGCCCCAGCCCGGGTCCGACGCCGGTGACCACGGCCACCCGCCCCTGGAGCAGCCCGGCACCACTCGCATCCGTCACGTGAGATCCAGCTCGTTGAAGCCCTCGAGATCGCTCTCACGCCGCGACGACTGCGATCGGCTGCGTCGCCCGAGCACGTGCGCGAGCTCCGCGGTGGCGAACAGGATCGACGCGGCAATGCAGGCCGGCCCGGCCGCGAGAAGGAAGAAGAGCCAGTTGAACCCGGTCCCGCCGCCCTCGGGGACCGCGGTGTAGTTGACGATCCTCACACCCTCCGGCGCGAGCGAGGTGCTGGTGCCGATACGGACCCCGAGCACGAGCCCGAGCCCGACGCCGACCACGAGCACGAGGACTGCCACCGCGCGCAACCGCGCCGACCTCGACTTCGAGATCGTGCTCATCGTTCCTCCCCTGCAACGCCGTGCACAGACTGGCCACCGACCCTTCAGCGACCGCTCACCTGCCACCGTCGGACCACCTAACGTGGCCCGAGGGCCCGCCAGGCTCTCAGGTTCCACCCCGTCCCGGCAACCTCCGAGAGGATCTCGATGATCAAGCGCATCGCCTTCGTCCGTCGGAACCCGGCGCTGTCGGCCGACGAGTTCCACGAGCGCTGGCGCGGACCTCATGCGGAGCTCGCCCGGGAGAACCCCGCCGACGCCGACCACCTGCTCCGATACGAGCAGCACCGGCGCACACCCCGCGACTACGAACGCCCCGACGCCCCGTGGGACGGCGTGGCGATCCAGTGGTGGGACTCGCTCGACGGCTTCCGCCGCGCCCGGGCCGACCCTCGCCGCGCCCCCATCGCGGGGGACGCCGCCGGCCTGTTCGCCCCCGACGGCATCCTCGAGGTGCTCACCGAGACCGAGCGCGAGGTGATCCCGGGACCACTCCCACGTCCCGACCGGGTCACGAAGCTGGTCTGCGGCGTGCGACACCGGTCCGACATGGACGTCGACGCGTTCCACCGCTACTGGTGGGACGTGCACGGACCGATCAACCGCGACACGCCGGCGGTCGCCCGGTACCTGCTCCGCTACGAGCAGAACCACCGCCTCCCAGACGACTACGCCCGTCCCGGTTGCGACCTCGACGGCGTGACCGTGGAGTGGTTCCGCAGCGCCCGCGACTTCTTCGCGATGGCGATCGACCCTGAGAGCCGCGACACCATCCGCGCCGACGAGGAGAAGTTCCTCGACACCGATCGGCTCGTCTGGGTCCTCACCGGACCGGAACACGTCGTCCTCGACCGCACCTGAGCGACCCGCCGCATTCGCCACGAGGGCAGGCCCGCGACTACAGGCAGAGCTCGGCCATGGTGCGAAGAGTCGCCGCGTCGCCGTAGAGCAGGATCTGGGTCACGCAGGACTCGCGCCAGCGCTCGAGGTCGTCGCGGATCTTCTCCTTCGGCCCGATCAGCGCCGTCTCCTCGATCAGCGACATCGGGACCCTGGCGGCCGCCTCCTCCTTCTTCCCGGCGAGGTAGAGGTCCTGGATCTCACGCGCCTCGGCTTCATAGCCCATCCGGCCGAACACGTTGGCGTGGAAGTTCACCTCGCGGGCGCCCATGCCCCCGATGTAGAGGGCGAGCACCGGGCGCAGGAACGACGCGGCCTCCTCGACGTCGTCGTGCACGATCACCGGGACGGTCGCCGCGACCTCGAAGTCCTCGAAACTGCGCCGGGCACCCGGGCGGGCGAAGCCCTCGGCGAGCGCCTCGCGATAGAACCCGTCGACCTTCGGGGAGAAGTAGATGGCCAGCCAGCCGTCGGCGATCTCGGCCGTCAGCGCGACGTTCTTCGGGCCCTCGGACGCGAGGTAGATCGGCAGGTCCTCGCGCAGGGGATGGGTGATCGACTTCACCGCCTTCCCGAGGCCGGTGCCACCGGGGAACGGGAGCGTGTAGTGCTCGCCCGCGAAGGTGACCGGCTCGTCGCGCGCCAGGATCTTGCGGATGATCGCCACGTACTCCCGGGTCCGGGCGAGCGGCTTGCCGTAGGGCTGGCCGTACCAGCCCTCCACCACCTGAGGGCCCGAGGCGCCGAGGCCCAGGATGAAGCGGCCGTTCGAGAGGTGGTCCATGGTGATCGCGGCCATCGCGGTGGCGGTGGGCGTGCGGGCCGACATCTGCACGATCGACGTGCCGAGCTGGATGCGGCTGGTCTGCGACCCCCACCACGCGAGCGGCGTGAGCGCGTCGGACCCGTAGGCCTCGGCGCTCCACGCCGACGTGTACCCGAGACGCTCGGCCTCCGCGAGCAGCTCCGGCACGTTCGCCGGGGGCTGCGCGCCCCAGTAGCCGATCATGAACCCGAGCTTCAGCGCCTTGGACATCCGGCGATCCTAGCGACGCCCGATCGGGTCACTCCGGGGTGTGCGCCCCCGCGTCGAGCACCGCCGCGAGGATCCGCTCGGCTGCCACCGGGTCCTCGGTGACGTGGAACACCCCGTCGCGCTGCTCGATGTGCAGGCTCGGGCAGAACCAACCTTCGCCGCCCACGAAGAAGTGCGGGGAGCCCAGGACCCCGCGGGCGCGCCCCGCGTCGTAGTCGACCCGCACCAGCGCCTCGCGCTCAGCCGGGCTCGCCGGCTCGACGCCGGCGCGCGCGGCCACCGACGCGAGCACCGCGTCATCGGCGATGTCGCGGCCTCGCTCGAACAGCTCGTCACGCAGGAGCAGGCTCACCATCTCACCCCGCTCGGCCCCCAGGCGGTACGCGGCCGCGGCGAGGGCCAGTGCCGGGATCGAGGTCGACGGGAACCGCGCTGCAGAGAATCCGCGCAACAACCCCGGTGCCACCTGCTCCCGCAGCGCGGTGACCTCGCGGGCCACGTGGTCCGCGTCGAGGGGCGCGCCGTTGACCCACTCCAGCGGCCATGCCCGGCAGACGAGCCGGACGCCTTCCACGCCTCGGGCTCGTCGCGCCGCCACGATCCGACGCAGACCCACGTGGGTGAACGGACAGCAGACGTCGGCGAAGACCTCGATGGTGCTCATGCGAGGCTCACCCGGCCCGATGCGCGCGTCTGGCCCCCGACCTGGAACCAGACCGCGAAGCTGTTCTCCCCGTCGACCACGACCAGCTCCGGGCGCTCGCCGGGGTCGATGCCGCCGCGGAACTCGATCTCTGCGGCGGTGATGCGCGCCGCGGGGGCGCGTGCGGCGAGCACGTCCTCCACCGCGACCCAGTAGACGCAGTTGTTGACGTGTCCGAACACGTCGAAGTCGGTGCTGCGCAACGGCCAGGCCATCCTCGCCGCCGATGCAGGGGGCTCGTCGTGGCTGAGGCGGACGCTCACCTTCCGGTTGTCGGCGCTCTCGCCGTACACCGCGAAGAACTCGGGCGGGAGCGGCTCCGGCGCGCCCGTCTCGAGACTCACGTACACCCACACCGCGGTCGCCTCCACACTCACCCCGCGCACGCCCACCCCGAGGTTCGCGGTGAGCGTCGTCCGTCGCTCGGCCCAGCGGCGTCCCACCCCCGAGCACCAGGTCTCGAGCTCGACCGGCTCGTAGATCGCCGGGAGCCGGTCGACGTGCAGCGCCGTTCGCCTCAGGACCCAGCCGCGACCCTCGGGCAGGTGCGCGTCCTCGGCGTCGTCGGCGGCGACGTCCTGGAGGTAGGCCGCGAGCGCGTCGAGACGCAGGCGACCGCGGCTGCTCGCGTCGCCGAGGTGGACGCGCCGGTCGACCCGGAAGCGGCGCCCGGTCACGGCGTGACTCCGGCCCGGCGGGCCAGCAGGACCGGGTGCACGAGAATGCTAGGCAGCGGGCTGGGATCGCCGGGCACGCGCGCTCGCGCCGTACGCCGAGAGGTCGACGATGAACGCGAAGATCACGAGGAACCAGCCGAAGCCCGTGACCCCCTTGACCGGCGCGTAGACGACCGCCCACGCGAGCAGCGTCCAGGGCAGGAAGAGGAACCCCAAGAGGCCGACCCAGAACGAGTCGAGCGCGATCGAGAGCCGGTCGGTGAAGAGCCACACCACGAACAAGGCCAACCTCGGCGACGCCATCGCGAGCAGCGCGACGATGCATCCACATCCCATCGCGTTGAGCCTACGCGCCGCCTGAGGGGTCTGCGCTCACCCGAGCGCCGCGACCAGCCGGTCGAGCTCCGCGGGCTCGGCCGTGGTCGGCACCAGGACCAGCTCGTCGGCGCCCGCGACCTCGATAGCAGCGACCGCGTCCCGGATCGCGCCCGGGTCGGACAAGCGACACAGCGCGGCCATCGCGTGCGCGGCCTCGGGACCGAACGTCGACAGGTAGGCGCGGGCGTAGCCATGCAGTCGCTCGGACGCCCCGTCGCCGAGCGCGAACCAGGCCGACGTCGAGCACCAGGGCCGGTCGGACCGACCGGCGGACTCCCAGGCGGCGTGCACCGACCCGAAGGTCGCCGCCACCGAGTCGGGATCGGGTGCGAGGTCGAAGCCCGCCAGACCGTCGGCCCACCGGGCGCTGCGAGCGAGCGACTTCGGGCCCATCGCCGCGCTCAGCAGCGGAGGGCCACCGGCCTGCACCGGCTCCGGCCCGATCGGGGGCACGCCGTCGGCGATCTCCTCGCCCTTCCAGATCCGCCGCATGACCGCGACTTGCTCGTCGAGCCTCGTCAAGCGACCCGCAAACGGAGCTCCTAGCGCGGCAAAATCCTGCTCGCGACCACCCACCCCGACCCCGAGCGTGAGCCGACCGCCCGAGAGCACGTCGATCGTCGCAGCCTGCTTCGCGAGGCGCACCTCGTCGTAAGCGGGGAGCACCACGACGGTCGAGACCAGTCGCACCCGCTCGGTGGCCGCGGCCGCGAAGGCGAGCGACGTGACCAGCTCGTGGCTCCAGTACGCGAAGCGGTCGCCCAGTGCCAGACTCGCGAACGGGCCGCCGTCGATGCGCCGGCACCACTCGAGCGTCGTGTCGCGGTCGGTGCCGCGCACGAACGAGGGCAACGTCATCCCGAGCTTCACGCGCGCTGCCTGCCCGGGCCACTCTCCCGCTCACCGCGGGCCGCTCGGGCCCCGGCTCGGGCGACGCACGATTCGTGCGCCGCGGATCCTCGCCTCATGCGTTCCTCGGGATGTCCTTGAACGGGGCACCCTTGTTGGGATCGGGCTCCTTGGGCAGGCCGAGCGCGCGCTCGCCGATGATGTTGCGCTGCACCTGGTCGGTGCCGCCGTAGATCGACGGGCCAGGTGAGAAGAGGATCGCCTTCTGGACCAGCCCGCCGGTCTTGGCGTCCCTGCCCATGATCGCGACGTCGGGGCCGAGCACCTGGGTCGCCACCTCCCGGTGCAGGCGCAGCATGTCGCTCATCATCAGCTTGGCGATGTTGGGTGCTCCGGCGCTCGCGCCGCCGCCCTTCATCCGCAGCGCCGAGTACTTGCCGATCTGCTGGAGCGACCAGAGCTTGCTAATGCCCTGGCGGACGATCGGGTCGTCGATCGTGCCGTTGTCGCGCGCGAGCTTGATGAGGTGCTGGGCCATCCCGCCACCACCGCCACCGGTGCCGCCGGTGCGCACCTGCCCGACGGTGTTGCCGACCCGCTCACCGAGCTGGTTCGAGAGCGGACCCGGAAACGCCGAGCCGGCCGCGCCACTGCCACCGCTGCCCAGGCCCGCCCGTTCCGCCGCGAGCGTGGTGTTCGCGACGGCCCAGCCGTTGTTGAGACCGCCGATCAGGTTCCAGTCGGGCACGCGCGCGCCATCGAGGAAGACCTCGTTGAACATGGCGCGGCCGGTCATCTCGCGTAGCGGGCGGATCTCCACTGCCGGCTGGTCCATGTCGAAGGCGAAGTAGCTGATCCCGGCGTGCTTCGGGGCGTCGGGGTCGGTGCGCGCGATGAGCATGCCCATGTTGCAGAGCTGCGCGGTCGAGGTCCACACCTTCTGCCCGGTGATCACCCACTCGTCGCCGTCTCGCTCGGCCTTGCACTGCAGGCCCGCGAGGTCGGAGCCCGCGCCGGGCTCCGAGAACAGCTGGCACCACGCGTCCTGACCGCTGATGATTCGGGGCAGCCACAGGTCCTTCTGCTCACGGGTCGCGTGGGCCACGATCGTCGGCGCGGCAAGCAGGTAGCCGAGGCCGGCCGGGGGGCCGACGACACCCGCGCTCGCGAGCTCCTCGTTGACCACGTTCGCGAGGGCCCGGTTGTAGCCCTTCCCGTAGTCCTCCTCCAGGAACGTCGGAGCGCCGTACCCCGAGCGCATGAGCCGATCCCACCACTCGCCCACGGTGAGGTCGGGGTCCCAGCTCTCGGCGAGCCATGCCCGCACCTCTCCGCGCACTGACTCGGTAGTGATCACGGCCATCAAACGTTCTCCTGAGGGGTCAGTCGAGCAGCTCGGCGACCTTCTCCGGTGGGCGAGCGATCACGGCACGCTCGCCGACGAAGACCACCGGACGCTCCATGAGCTCGGGGTGTGCGAGCAGCACGCCCACCACCTGCTCGCGCGTGGCGCAATCGGCACGATCGAGGCCCAGCTCACGGAAGCGGCCGTCGTTGCGGACCAGCGCCGCGGGGGCCACGCCGGTGGCGCCGAGGATCCGCTCGAGGCCGGCGCGGTCGAGCGGATCCTTCAGGTACTCGACCACCACCGGCTCGATGCCGCGTGCCCGCAGGAGCTCGAGCGCGCCACGGGACTTCGAGCACCGGGGGTTGTGGAAGACGGTGACAGGGTCCACGCCGGGCAGGCTAGCGAGCGCGGGCTGCCCGGCCCCACCCCGGACTACCCTGACCTCCCTGATCCAGCCGGTCCCTCTGGACAGGCAACGCGATGCAGACCACCGAAAGCTCCCCCGAGCCATCGTCCGGCACCGGTTTCGGCCGCGCCAACCTGACGTACCAGGCCGCGCTCGACGGGGTGCGCGCGTTCGCGGTGCTCGCGGTCCTCCTCTACCACGGCGACGTCGCGCGGGTGCGTGCCGGGTTCCTCGGCGTCGACATCTTCTTCGTGCTCTCCGGGTTCCTGATCACCATGCTGTTGCTGCGTGAGTACGACGCGACCGGCTGCGTGGACCAGCGCCGGTTCTGGACCCGTCGAGCCAGGCGGTTGCTCCCTGCGCTGTTCGCGGTCGTCGTGTTCGTCTGCGCGTACGCAACTTTCGCCGCGGCGCGCAGCGAGCTGAACACCATCCGGCTCGACGGGATCGCGTCGCTGCTTTACGTGCAGAACTGGCGGCTCATCGTCTCCGAGCAGAGCTACTTCGCCCAGTTCCACCTGCCGTCACCGTTCCGCCACATGTGGTCGCTCGCGATCGAGGAGCAGTGGTACCTGATATGGCCGATCGTCCTGCCCGCGCTGCTGCGGGTGGCCCGGGGTCGGCTCCTGCGCGTCGCGCTGATGACCGCCGGGCTCGGCATCGCGTCGGCGCTGCTGATGCTCGTGCTCGCGCATCCGGGCAGCGATCCGTCGCGCGCGTACTACGGCACCGACACGCGCGCCCAGGGGCTCCTGCTCGGGGCGCTGCTGGGGATCGCCTGGACCTGGCGCCCGGGACCCACGAGCCGCGCGGGGCGCGCCGTGGTGCAGGCGCTCGGGCTCGCCGGGGCGGCCTACCTGGCGTGGATGGTCGTGACCGCCGACGACTTCGACCCGGGCCTGTTCGCGGGCCAGTTCACGTTCGTGGCGATCGCCGCCGCGGCGCTCGTCGCCGCGGCGATGACGCCCGGGGTGGTGCGCGTGGGGCTCGCGCTTGCTCCCCTGCCCGCCATCGGCCGCATCTCCTACGGCCTCTACCTGTGGCACTGGCCGATCTACCTCTGGCTCACCGGATCGCGCACCGGCATCTCCGGGAACACACTGCTCGCGCTACGTCTCCTCGTGACGTTCGCCGTCGCGATCGTGTCGTATTGCTTCCTCGAGCGGCCGGTGCGCCAGGGCCGATGGCGCCTGACCAGCGGCACGCTCTGGTGGGTGCCCGCCGGGATCGCGGTGCTCGTGGGCCTGTTGCTGCTCGCGACGATCCCGTGGCGCGACGCCGGCCGCGAGCAGCAACAGCTCAGCGATGCCGAGGCGCGAGGGTTGGCCGCGATGATCGACCGCCCGCCGAAGCCCGGAGCGACAAGGGTGCTGCTCGTGGGCGACTCGGTGGCGTTCACCCTGAACTACACGGGCCGGCCCGACCGCTTCGAGGACGAGTGGTGGGTGCGCGGGAGCACCGAGTTCGGCTGCGGGATCGCACGCGGCGTCACCCAGAGCGACGGCACCCCGCCCGCCCAGCCGGAGGGATGCGAGCAGTGGCCTGCCCGCTTCCGGGAGGCGGTCGCGCAGTACCGCCCGGACGTCGTGGTGATGCTGATCGGCGCGTGGGAGATCTACGACCGCGAAGTCGACGGGACGCTCCTGCGCGTCGGGCAGCCCGAGACCGAGGAGTACCTGCGTGCCGAGCTAGACGAGGCCCGCGCCATCCTCACGGCGCGCGGCGCGCACCTCGTGATGCTCACGGCACCCTGCTTCGCCCCACCGGGCACCGCGCTGCGCGAGTGGGGCGCCCGGGAGCGGGCCGAGCCGTGGCGCGTCGACTGGCTCAACGAGGTGATCCGCCGCTACGTCGCCGACCACGCAGCATCCGTCTCGCTGCTCGACCTCCACGCCCGGATCTGTCGCGACGGGCTGCCCCTCGAGGACGGGCCCGGCCTGCGCTCCGACGGCGTGCACTTCTCGGAGGACGGTGCCCGCTCGGTGTGGGTCTGGCTGACCAAGACGCTCCGGCCGTTCGCGGTCGGAGCGCCGGGGCCGAGTCCGGGCTCCCGCCCGTCGGGCTGAGCCGGTCGGCCGGTCGCTCTCAGCCGGCGTGGGACCAGGGCGCGACGGGCGCGACGAGCGCTTCGGCGAGGTGCTCCAGGTACTCCGACCGACCGACCGGCACCGCGCCGAGCGATGCGAGATGCGGTGTCGCCCACTGCACGTCGAGCAGGGTCGCCCCGATCGCTCGGAGTCGGTCAACCAGCGCGACGAGAGCCACCTTCGAGGCGTCGCGCTCGGCGTGGAACATCGACTCGCCCGCGAAGAACCCGCCGATCGCGACGCCGTAGAGGCCGCCCACGCGCCGACCGTCGCGGAAGGTCTCCACCGAGTGCGCCCAACCGAGCTCGTGGAGCCGGGTGTAGGCCGCCACGAACGACTCGTCGATCCAGGCTCCGGGCCGGTGCTCCCCGGCGCAGGCCCGCATCGTGGTCTCGAAGTCCACGTCGGTCCGCACGTCGAAGTGACGGCACGACTGGCGCAGCGAGCGGGTCACCCGCAGTCCGTCGAGCGGCAGGACCCCGCGAGGGTCGGGTGACCACCAACCGATCGGACCGCCCACGCCGAGCCGCATCGGGAAGATCCCCGCGCGGTAGGCGGCGAGCAACGTGCCCGGTTCGAGGTCGGCGCCGACGCCGACCACCTCGTTCTCGTCGGGCCCGTCGGCCGCGGGCAGCGCCCAGGCGGTCGGCGGCGGCTCGACGGGAACGGGCATCCCCCGATCCTCCCCCATCACCGCCACCCCTCCCCGACTTTCCGCGCGAAGGCGTCGCTCCAGGGTGCGCTTCGCGCGGAAGGTCAGGCTGCTCGAGGGTGTCAGTAGCCGGGCGCGGGCTCGTGGAGATCGAATTCGACGCCCTGGTCGTCGCGACAGACCGCAGCGCCCCCCGTCGCGTAGCGCTCGACCGTGACCACCTCGCCACCGAGCTCGCGGACCCGGACGATCGCCGCTTGCAGGTCAGGTACCCGGAACCAGGGCTTGAGGAGCCCGAGATCGGTGTCGTCGGTGAGGCCGAAGGGAACCCGCGAGCTCGTGACGTGCGCGGCGCGCCGACCACTCGGCGTCTCGTTCTCGGGCGCGAACTCCCAGCCGAACAGCCCCCCGTAGAACGCCTTGGCCCGGTCCAGGTCGGGACGGGAGATCACGTAGTAGCCGACCTCGTTCCAGAGGTCCTGGGCCTGGGTGACGCCAGCCGCCGACCCGTGGACCTCGGGCCGGCCGGTCCCGTCGGTGCGATCGACGAGCGCGGCGGAGATGCTCCAGCGGTGGCCGAACGGGTCGATCAGCCACCCCGCCCGCGACCCGTACGGCTGGTCGGTCGGTGGGCGCTCGGGCTGCGCGCCGAGCTCTACCGCGCGGGAGTACACGACGTCGACGTCGGCTGGCACACGCACGGCGAGCACGAACGAGGTCGTCGAGCCACCACGGCTCGTCGGCGACAGCACCCCGCCCTCGGGCCACTCGTCGGACAGGTTCAGCGTCGAGCCGCCGATCCGCAGCTCGGCGTGTCCGACGGAGTCCGGGCGATCCGGACTCCCGCATACGTCACCGACGACCTCGGCACCGAACGCGTCCCCGTACCAGTGGATCGCCTCCCGGGCGTTCGCGCAGCACAGGTACGGCGTGATCGTGGCCACACGTGTCGTGGCGGAGAGGTTCGTTGCTGCCATGGGGGTCCCTCCATCGGGGTCAATGAGCGCGCGCGCCATCCGTTCGCGCAGCGCGGCGCGGAACTCGGCTCGGGGCTCGAGCGGCTCCGGCGGGAGCCGCAGGTCACGGAACGGGTCGGTGGTCATTCGGGCCTCCCGTCGCCGTACGCGCGCCGGAACGCGGCTCGGGTCCTCACGAGCAGCGCCTCGGTGGCGTGCAAGGTGCGTCCGAGCAGATCGGCGACCTGCACCACCGGAAGCCCGTCGAGGTAGCACAGGGTCAGAGCGGCGCGGTGCTCGACCGCGAGGGTGGCGAGCACCTCGCGGGCATGGGCGGCATCGAGGTGCGCGTCCCAGGGCTCGACGACGACGTCGTGGTCGTGGGCGAGGTGCAGGCTGCGCTCTTCGCGCTCGCGACGCCTCCAGTGGTCGACGAGCTTGTTGCGGGCAACGGTCATCAGCCACGCGCCGCTGAGCTGGTCGCCCCGGCCGCGCCGGAGCGCGTCGACGGCTGCAAGGAAGGTCTCGGAGGTCAGGTCCTCGGCGAGCGCGGTCGTGCCTACCCGGGCTCGCAGGTAGCCGTAGACCTCGGGCAGCGTCCGGTCGTAGAGCGCCAGCAGGTCGGGGCCACCAGGGAGGGTGCGCGGGTTGGCGCACACCCAGATCATCGTCCGGTGAGCCGATTCTCCGACACCTCTCCGGTTCCGACACGCGAAACGCGCGCTCCGGTGCCCCGTTTCGGCTCCGAAAACGAGCACTAGGGCGCGCAGATCCGTCGCCGAATGCGGGCGGTCAGCGGGCGGCCATGGGGGTGGCGGCGGGGGTCAGCGGGGCGGGGAGGTCGGTCTCGCCCGTCAGCCACCGGTCCACCGACGCCGCGCACGACCGGCCCTCGGCGATCGCCCACACGATGAGGCTCTGGCCCCGGCCCATGTCGCCGCACACGAACACCCCGTCGACGTTGGTCGCCCAGGCCTCGTCGCGGGCCACGTTGCCGCGCTCGTTCAGCTCCACGCCGAGGTGCTCGAGCAGCCCGCCGCGCTGCGGACCCACGAAGCCCATCGCGAGCAGCACCAGCTCGCAGGGCAGCTCGAAGTCCGAGCCCTCGATCTTCTCGAACGTCATGCGGCCGTCGACGATCCGCTGCTCCACCTCGTGGGCGCGCAGCCCGACGAGGTTGTTCTCGTCGTCGCCGAGGAAGCACTCGGTGTTCACCGAGAACACCCGCTCACCGCCCTCCTCGTGCGCGGAGGAGGTGCGGAAGATCATCGGCCAGGTCGGCCACGGGTTCGCGTCGGGACGCTCTTCGGGCGGCCGGGGCAGGATCTCGAACTGGTGCACCGACGCCGCACCGTGTCGGTGCGAGGTGCCGAGGCAGTCGGCGCCGGTGTCGCCACCGCCGATGATCACGACCTGCTTGCCCGCAGCCGAGAAGGGGTGGTCGTCGAGATCGCCCTCCTGCACCCGGTTCGCCCACGGCAGGAACTCCATCGCCTGGTACACACCGGTGAGCTCCCGCCCGGGAATTCGCAGGTCGCGCCAGGCGGTGGCACCGCCCGCGAGCACGATCGCGTCGTGGTCGCGGCACAGGTCGTCGACGGTCACGTGCTCGCCGACGTTCGCGTTCACGACGAAGCGGGTGCCCTCGGCCTGCATCTGCTCGATCCGGCGGTCGAGCACGCGCTTCTCCATCTTGAACTCGGGGATGCCATAGCGCAGCAGGCCCCCGATGCGGTCGGCCCGCTCGTACACGGTCACGTCATGACCGGCTCGCGTGAGCTGCTGCGCGGCGGCGAGGCCCGACGGCCCGGACCCGACCACCGCGACCGACTTGCCGGTATGCACCTCGGGGACGAGCGGGGTGATCCAGCCCTCGTCCCACGCACGCTCGACAATCGACACCTCGACCTGCTTGATCGTCACCGCGGGCTCGTTGATGCCGAGCACGCACGCGGCCTCGCACGGCGCCGGGCAGAGCCGACCGGTGAACTCCGGAAAGTTGTTCGTCGCGTGCAGGCGCTCGATCGCGTCGCGCCAGTCGCCTCGGTAGGTGAGGTCGTTCCACTCGGGGATGAGGTTTCCGAGCGGGCAGCCGGTGTGGCAGAACGGGATCCCGCAGTCCATGCAACGAGAGGCCTGCGTGCGCAGCCTGTCCTCCGGGAACGGCTCGTACACCTCCCGCCAGTCGTGCAGGCGCACCTCCACGGGTCGCCGGGTCGGCAGCTCCCGCTCGTGCTTCATGAAGCCCGTGGGTTCACCCATGACTCGCCGCCATGATCGCCTCGTCCACCGGGATCCCTCGCTCCTCCGCGACGCGCGCCGCCTCGAGCACGCGCTTGTAGTCCTTGGGCATGACCTTGGCGAAGCGCTCCACCTCGTCGTGCCAGTCGGAGAGCAGGCGTCGCCCGACCTCGGAGCCGGTCTCATCCACGTGGCGGCGCACCGCCTCGCGCAGCCATGCGCAGTCGTCCTCCTCCATCGGGTCGAGGTCGACCATCTCCCGGTTGAGACGGGTGAAGAAGTCGCCGTCGGGGTCGTACACGTAGGCGATGCCACCGCTCATCCCGGCGCCGAAGTTGCGGCCCGTCGGTCCGATGACGACGACCCGGCCACCGGTCATGTACTCGCAGCCGTGGTCACCGACCCCTTCGACGACGGCCGTGGCGCCGGAGTTGCGAACGCAGAAGCGCTCCCCCACGACGCCGCGCAGGTACGCCTCGCCGCCGGTCGCGCCGTAGAGGATCACGTTGCCCGCGACGATGTTCTCCTCGGGCACGAACGGGGACGTCTCGTGCGGGCGGACCACCAGCCGTCCACCCGACAGGCCCTTGCCGAAGTAGTCGTTGGCGTCGCCGGTGAGCCGCAGCGTGATGCCACGCGGCACGAACGCCCCGAAGCTCTGACCGGCCGAGCCGGTGAGGGCGATCTGGATCGTGTCGTCGGGCAACCCGTCGGGATATCGCTTCGTGAGCTCGTAGCCGAGCATCGTGCCGACGGTTCGGTTCACGTTGCGGATGGGCAGGTCGATGGTGACCGGCTGCCCGTCGGCCAGCGCGCCCTCCGCGAGCTGGATCAGGGTGTTGTCGAGCGCCCGCTCGAGACCGTGGTCCTGGGCCTTGGTGCAGTACCGGTCCTGCACCGAGGCGTCGAACTCGGGCACGTGCAGGATCGGGCTCAGGTCGAGACCCGACGCCTTCCAGTGGTCGACCGCGGCGCGCGTGTCGAGCACCTCGGCGTGACCGACGGCCTCCGCAACCGAGCGGAAGCCGAGCTCGGCGAGGTACTCGCGCACCTCCTCGGCGATGAACTCGAAGAAGTGCACGACGAACTCCGGCTTGCCCGCGAACTTCGCCCGCAGCTCGGGGTTCTGGGTCGCGATGCCGACCGGGCAGGTGTCGAGGTGGCAGACGCGCATCATGATGCAACCGCTCACCACGAGCGGCGCCGACGCGAAGCCGAACTCCTCGGCGCCGAGCAGCGCGGCGATCACCACGTCACGACCGGTCTTGAGCTGCCCGTCGGTCTGCACGACGATCCGATCGCGCAGGCCGTTGAGCAGGAGCGTCTGCTGCGTCTCGGCGAGCCCGAGCTCCCAGGGTGCGCCCGCGTGCTTGATCGACGTGAGCGGCGACGCCCCGGTGCCGCCGTCGTGGCCCGAGATGAGCACCACGTCGGCGTGCGCCTTGCTCACGCCCGCAGCGACGGTGCCGACGCCCACCTCCGCGACGAGCTTCACGTGGATGCGCGCCTGCGGGTTGGAGTTCTTCAGGTCGTGGATGAGCTGGGCGAGGTCCTCGATCGAGTAGATGTCGTGGTGCGGCGGTGGGCTGATGAGGCCGACCCCCGGCGTGGAGTGCCGGGTCTTCGCGATCCACGGGTACACCTTGTGGCCGGGCAGCTGGCCGCCCTCCCCGGGCTTGGCGCCCTGGGCCATCTTGATCTGCAGGTCGTCCGCGTTGACCAGGTACTCGCTGGTCACGCCGAAGCGGCCGCTCGCCACCTGCTTCACGGCCGAGCGGCGCAGGTCGCCGTTGGCGTCGGGCGTGAACCGCTCGCGGTCCTCACCGCCCTCGCCCGTGTTCGACCGCCCGCCGAGCCGGTTCATCGCGATCGCGAGCGTCTCGTGCGCCTCGGCCGAGATCGAACCGTAGCTCATCGCCCCGGTGTTGAAGCGCTTCACGATCTCGGAGACCGGCTCGACCTCCTCGATCGGCACCGGTGGGCGCGCGCCGGCCTTCAGCTCGAACAGGCCGCGGAGCGTCGCGAGCTGCTTCGACTGGTCGTCGACCATCGTCGTGTACTGCTTGAAGACGTCGTAGCGGCCGGTGCGGGTGGCGTGCTGCAGCCGGAACACCGTGTCGGGGTTGAACAGGTGGTACTCACCCTCGCGCCGCCACTGGTACTCGCCGCCCACGTCGAGCTCGCGGTGCGCGAGCTCCGTCGGGCGGTCCGGGTACGCGCGGTGGTGACGGGCCGCGCACTCCTCTGCGAGCACGTCGAGACCGACGCCGCCGAGCCGGCTGGTGGTCCCGGTGAAGTACTCGTCGACGAGGTCCTGGCCGAGCCCGATCGCCTCGAAGACCTGCGCGCCCGTGTAGGACGCCACCGTCGAGATTCCCATCTTCGACATGATCTTGAGCACACCCTTGCCCGCGGCCTTGATGTAGTTCTTGTTGGCCTGGCGGGGCGTGAGGTCGAGGCGGCCCTCGCGGATCAGGTCGCGCAGCGCGTCGAACACCAGGTACGGGTTCACGGCCGCTGCGCCGTAGCCGAGCAGCAGCGCGATGTGGTGCACCTCGCGCGCCTCGCCGGTCTCGACCACGAGGCCGACCCGCGTGCGCGTCTTCTCCCGGATGAGGTGATGGTGCACGGCCGAGGTGACGAGCAGGCTCGGGATCGGCGCGTGCTCCTGGTTCGCGTAGCGGTCGGAAAGAATGATCAGGTTCGCGCCGCCCGCGATCGCGTCGCTGACCTGGCGGCGGATCCGCTCGATCGCCATGCGCATCGCGTCGCCGCCACCCAGCACTGGGTACAGCGCCTCGACCGTGACCGCCTTGAACCCGGGGACACCGCCCTCCTCGTCGATGTAGCGGAGCTTGGCCAGCTCCTCGTTGTCGAGGACGGGCCGGGGCAGCACGATCTGGCGGCACGACGCCGGGCCCGGCTCGAGCAGGTTGGCCTCGGGACCGAGCGTGCCCCCCAGGCTCGTCACCAGCTCCTCGCGCATCGCGTCGAGCGGCGGGTTGGTGACCTGTGCGAAGAGCTGGTGGAAGTAGTCGAAGCACAGGCGCGGGCGGT
>Ga0194128_10000111_pt1 | contig 139874 bp, 148 predicted proteins | sample TA2KigCa65mmetaG_FD_148650 | JGI IMG/M metagenome (GOLD analysis project Ga0194128, IMG submission 148650) | Freshwater microbial communities from Lake Tanganyika, Tanzania - TA2015037 Kigoma Deep Cast 65m | ecosystem: Environmental > Aquatic > Freshwater > Lake | place: Tanzania: Lake...
CCGAGTTCGTCGCGGCTCAAGTCGAAGAGTGGCTCGACGCCGGTATCGCGCCGGGCGCGATCGGCATCGCTGCACGGACGCGCCGTGACCTCGGAGCCGCTCGGGCGGCGTTGGACGCGGCGGGCATCGGTTGGTCTGAGATCGGTTCCGACACCAAGCAGCCGGGCGTGCAGACGGGAACCATGCACGCATGCAAAGGACTTGAGTTCGCTCGGGTCGCCGTCGTCGCAGCCAACGCCGACAACCTTCCGCTGCCGGCAGCGACCACCCCTGCTGGCGAAGACGAGGCGCAGCACGCCCTCGACGTCTTCAGGGAGCGCTGCCTGCTCTACGTCGCGTGTACGCGCGCGCGGGATGAGCTCGTCGTCACCTCGTCGGGCACACCTAGCACCCTCTTGCCCGACGAACCCGACGCACGTTCGCGACAGTGTCCGTGAGACAAATCGACGAACCGTCCACCTCTTAGAGCTGGATATCCATCGATGGCCGAGGAAGCAGCGCCTGGATCATTACGCCGAGGCGCTTGCGACCAGCATCTCCCGTGAAGCCAGAGGCGATGCCGTCAGGGCCCGAACGCCAGAAGGCCGACCCCGTGACTGTTTCGACCGAACCGTCTTCTCGCGTGATCTGCCCGCTGAGATTCGGGAGTTCCTTCATGATGTCGACGTAGCTGTCGACGTCGGCGAGCCCGTTCCCGCGAGCCCGCATCACCTCGATGACCTGTGGGAGCACGCGGTGTAAGGCGATCGCACCAGGGCCCTTTTGGATCACGAAATCCTTGGGGGAGTTCTCACGCGCAAAGGGTTCCGGGAGAACGCGCGCGATGGCTTTCCAGTACGCATCGACAATGGCCGCGATCGTGCCCGCTGCGCCCTTCGCGAGGACCGGCATCTCGAGGACGGGCTTCAGACTGCGTATGAACTGAGCCTGCGGGATGGTCAAGCGGTCGGATTTCACCTTCTTTTGATTCGGAAGCTGAATCGAACCCTTCCACGGTCCACCCATTTCTTGCAGTTTCGCGACGACTTCCTGTCCGCGCAGGATCCAGTCCTGTCCGCGCTCGTCGAGCAGACGCGCCAGTTCCGGATCTGATGCGGCCCGCTTGCGCAAAAGCTCCCAGGCCAGGTCCGTCTTCACGGACTTCGCATTCGTGTTGACCTCATAGAACTCGGTCATCTCCTCATCGACACTCAGGCCGACGGTGATCGCGAGCGGAACCGGAAAGGACTCGAATCCGGAGACTCGCTCGAGGAGGTCTTCGATTCCGCCCTCGCGGTGCTGACCGTCGTAGATCCACAACGGGACCTCGGCCGGCACATGGAGGGATCCTGCGCCGATCCAATCCCCATCGGTTTCAATTGCTTCGGCGTATGCGTCTCGGTCTGCTGGGGCGACCTCGATCTGGTCGACGTCGTCAGCGCGAACGTTGGCGAGGATCGGATTCGGGAAACGTCCGCCATCCTCGTAGTAATTCGACGCCGACCGCACGCGTGCTTCCACACGCTCGCGCTGATAACCCGTCTTGCGGTGGGGATCGAAGACGTCAACGCGAGCGTGGCGCGTCAGCTGCTCGGCGGGCATTGCCCCCAAGAAAATGACCTGGCCTCGCTGAACTACCAATGCTCCGTCATTCCGTTGCTTGTCCATCGATCCTCCCGGGATCCCCAGTTGCCAGCTCAGACTCAGCTGCTATAGTAGCTAGCTGAGGACGAGCTCGCAACACATACCTTGAGCAGGGCAAACTCCTGGGAAAGTAAGACGGGGCATGTCGGAGGGGGAGCGGTGACGGGAGAAGCAGACGAACTCGAACGCGAACAGGCGCATTTCGACCTGGCCCGTGAACAGAGGGAGCTGTCCAGGGAGAAGCTGAAGTCCCAACCGGGCGCTGCTGCGCACGCTGGCGCCGCACAACGCATCCGAAAGGATGCCCAAGCACGCCTCGCGGAGATGGACTCGCCCGACAGTGCTGTCGCATTTGGTCGGTTCGACACCGATGACGGCGAGGTCTTCTATCTCGGCCGTCATTCGATTCTCGACGACAAGCTTGATCCGCTGGTGACGAATTGGAAACTGGACATCGTCGCGCCGTACTACAAGGCGACTCACGACGATCGGCTTGGTGTTTGGCGGAAGCGCACGTTCGAGTGCGAGCGGACCCAAATCGTTTCCTTCGATGACCTCGTGTTCGCCGCGCTTGCTGCAGACGTAGCCGCACTGCAGCGTGATCGCGGGGTCGTGGAACCCGTGGTCGAGGACGCTCTTCTTGCCGATCTCTCTCGTACTCGCACGGGCGAGATGCAGGACATCGTCCGAACGATTCAAGCCGCGCAGTACGACCTGATCCGCGCAAATCTCGACCAACTCCTGGTCATTCAAGGTTCACCAGGAACCGGCAAGACGGCTGTTGCGCTTCATCGGGTGTCGTGGCTTCTCTATCAGCACCGTGAGGTACTCGCTCCGGCGGACATCCTGGTGGTCGGACCAAATCGTGCGTTCGTGCGGTACATCCGCGGAGTGCTCCCACAACTCGGTGATGTCGAGGTAGACCAACGTGACCTTCGGCAGTTGGTGCCCGACGTGCGTCATGGACTCGCGGAACAAGATGCGATTGGGCACCTCAAAGGTGAACTGCGAATGCAGAAGCTCCTCCGAGTGGGACTTGACAATCGGATTGGCGTTCCGGACGACGAGCTTGAGGTGACCGTGGGAGTGCGGCGCGTCAGGTTTGATCACGCCGAACTTGTGAACGAGGTCGACAGGTTGCGAGGCCTCGAACTCTCGTACTCCGAAGGCCGTTCTCGGCTCCGCGACTTTCTGCGGCGCGATATTCCCCCGGCATCGGCCGACCCCGGAGTTCGAGAGGCAATCGACGCTGTTCTCGATCGCATCTGGCCCCAACTCTCTGCCGCTGCCTTTGTGAGAGATCTCCTTGGTTCGGAAGCGCGGCTGATCCGCGCTGCCGGCGACGAGTTTTCTGCCCGTGATGTGCAGCTCCTCACTCGGAAAAGTCAGGAACGACTGTCTGACGAGGTGTGGTCTGATGCAGACCTAGCACTTCTCGATTTCGCAGACTCACTCATCGGAACCACGGAGCTCCGAACCTATGCGCACATCGTCGCCGACGAGGCGCAGGATCTCTCCCCGATGCAGCTCACGATGTTCGTTCGGAGGTCTCGTTGGGGCTCGATGACGATTCTTGGCGACGTTGCGCAATCGGCAGGATTTTGGAGCCGCGACTCGTGGGATGACGTCGTGGATGTCTTGCGTACGGACCTTCCTGTCAGCATTGCCGAGCTCGAATACGGATATCGGGTGCCGCGGCAGGTCTACGAGGTTGCCGCGCGACTGCTCCCCATTGTTGCGCCCACGCTTCAGCCGCCGATCGTCATACGCGATGGGCCGTCTGAGCCAACCTTTGTCGAGGTTGATATTGCTGAAGTAGCCGACAAGGTTGTCGTTTCGGCGATGGAGTATTCGAGTCGGGGCAATCTAACGGGCATCATTTGTCCCGACAATCACTGGTCAGGACTGACTCACGCGCTGCGCGACGCCTCGGTCGAGTGGAGTGATGTCAGCGAGTCGGGTATCGGTCGCTCGATCAACCTTCTGCGCCCGGAGGACGCGAAGGGACTTGAGTTTGACGCGGTCATAGTTGTCGAGCCGGAGTCGATCATCGACAGCGCTGCGAGGGGAGAGCGATTGTTGTATGTCGCTCTCACGCGAACAACTCGCCATCTCACCATGGTCTATTCGCGCTTGCCAGCGCTTCTCGTTCGCGGTTCAGCGCCCAGTGCTCCGACAATTGGGGCGACTACTAATGACGTTCCGATCACGCCTCTTGACGTAGTTTCGACGACCTCGCCGGCGGACGGGACAGAGCCCGACCCTCGTGCAGTCGCGGGATTGGCCAGGGCTTATGGCGACGAGCTTCGGCGCTCGGTCGCGCCTGATCTGTGGGACGCGGTACTCGCAGAAATCGCGAAGTCACTTAATCGGGAGCCAACCGATAGCGAACCGCAGGGGGATGTCGGCTTCTCGGATGCTGGTCCGCCTAGTGACGATTGAGCCCAGAGCAGCGCCGACTGGACGAGCTATCGAAGCGTGCTGAACCAATGGCGTCACACCACGATCTGATTCGTCGGCTCCATTGTGCACTGATGGGCGCCGTGGAAACTGGTCCATCGGCTACCACCCGACGTACTTCCTTCGGATGTTCGGCGACCACGGACCGGAAGAGACCGTTCGACGTCTGATCTTGCCTGCACGACCATCCAATGGATTCACGACGCTCTGGGAACTGGGGCGTTTGCAGTCCGATAGCTGAGGCCAGAGCTGGCTCGGTTCCGACCGCGAGCAGCTGGCGCAACTCGGCCCAACGGTCGAAGAACTTGTCCTGTGGCATCGCTCTGCACGCCCCCCGATCGCATGGCGATGCTATTTGGGGCGCACTTCCTCGCGCGGCGAAGTCCGTGTCAAACAAGCTCATCCTTTCGAGTCCTAGGCGATGGTCTGGCTCGTCCCCTCTTGGATGGGTTTTCAAGATTGCGGGTGGATCCCCCTTCACTTCGATAAGGCGCAAGCGGTTAGCCGTTCGCCCCGCACCGGTAGAGTGCTCTAACCCCGGCAACACCCGAAAGGTCGTTCCGTGCTCGCGCGCTCTGACATCCGCAATGTGGCGATCGTCGCCCATGTGGACCACGGCAAGACCACCTTGGTGGACGCCCTGCTGCGTCAGACCGGGGCGTTCCGCGCGCACCAGGAGCTCGTGGATCGGGTCATGGACTCCAACGACCTCGAGCGCGAGAAGGGCATCACGATCCTGGCCAAGAACACCTCGATTCGCTACGGGGGCGTGAAGATCAACATCGTCGACACGCCGGGCCACGCCGACTTCGGCGGTGAGGTGGAGCGGGGGCTCACGATGGTCGACGGCGTCCTCTTGCTGGTGGACGCGGCCGAGGGCCCGCTGCCCCAGACCCGTTTCGTGCTGCGCAAGGCGCTCGAGGCGCGCCTGCCCGTCATCGTGGTGGTCAACAAGGTGGACCGGGCCGACGCCCGCATCGCCGAGGTGGTCCACGAGATCGAGGACCTGTTCCTCGACCTCGACGCCGACGAGCACCAGCTCGGCTTCCCGATCGTCTACGCCAACGCCCGCACCGGGCGCGCCTCGCTCGACGCCGACGACCCCGACCTGCGCCTCACCGACGTTGGCACCAAGAGTGAGGATGGGCTCAAGCCGCTGCTCGAGCTGCTCGTCGAGCACGTGCCCGCGCCGGAGCACGACCCCGACCACCCGCTCCAGGCGCTCGTCACCAACCTCGACGCGTCGCCCTACGTCGGGCGCATCGCGCTGTGCCGCGTACGCCACGGCACGCTGCGCAAGGGCGCGCCGGTCGCGTGGTGCCGCGCCGACGGCACCGTCGAGACCGTCAAGATCACCGAGCTCTACCTCACCGATGCGCTCGAGCGCGTCGACGCCGACGAGGCCGGGCCGGGCGAGATCGCCGCGATTGCGGGTCTGGCCGACGTGACCATCGGCGAGACGCTCGCCGATCCCGACGACCCGCGACCGCTGCCCGTCATCCACATCGACGACCCGAGCCTGGCCATGACCATCGGCATCAACACGTCACCGCTCGCCGGCCAGGAGGGCGACAAGCTCACCGCCCGCCTCGTGAAGAGCCGCCTCGACACCGAGCTCGTCGGCAACGTGAGTCTGCGAGTGCGCGCCACCGAGCGGCCCGACGCGTGGGAGGTGCAGGGCCGCGGTGAGCTGCAGCTCGCGGTGCTCGTGGAGACGATGCGCCGCGAGGGCTTCGAGCTCACCGTCGGCAAGCCCGAGGTCGTCACCCGAGAGGTGGACGGCACGGTGCACGAACCCGTCGACCGCGTCGCGATCGACGTGCCCGAGGAGCACCTCGGCACCGTCACCCAGATGCTGTCGGTGCGCAAGGGCCGCCTCGAGCACATGGTGAACCACGGCACCGGCTGGGTGCGCCTCGAGTACCTCGTGCCTGCCCGCGCGCTGGTGGGCTTCCGCACCGAGTTCCTCACCGAGACCCGCGGCACCGGGCTGTTGCACCAGGTGTTCGAGGGCTACGAGCCGTGGTTCGGCGCGCTGCGCACCCGCACCACCGGCTCGCTCGTCGCCGACCGCCGCGGCCTGACGACGGCCTACTCGCTGTTTGCCATCCAGGAGCGCGGCGAGTGCTTCGTGGGGCCCGGGGTGGAGGTGTACGAGGGGATGATCGTCGGCGAGAACGCCCGCGCCGATGACATCGACGTGAACCCCACCAAGGAGAAGGAGCTCACCAACCACCGCGCGTCGTCGGCCGACAAGCTGGTGCGACTGGCGCCGGCGCGGGAGATCTCCCTCGAGCAGGCGCTCGAGCTCATCGCGGCCGACGAGATGGTCGAGGTGACGCCCAAGAACATCCGCCTGCGCAAGGCGGTGCTCGATCAGACGGTTCGTGGCCGCGCCAACAAGCGGGCGAAGCACGCCGTCAGCGTCTGACCTGCGCCTTCGAGCTGTCGCACCCCGATGCGATGATGCTCACGCCTCGGGAACCAGGCGCCAACTGGCAGGACGTTCCCCGACTCGCCGCTCTACGCTGAGGAGGGAACATGCCGGACGAACGGTCCCGGTTGGAGGTGGTCCAGGCCTTGTCGGACAAGTTCGGTCCCGAAGTCGCCGCTGCGCTCATGGAGTGCGTGCCGCCGTTCTCGTGGATGGAGATCGCCACGAAGCAAGATCTCGCGCAGCTCGAGCAGCGCCTGAACCTCCGCTTCGAGGTGGTCGACGCCCGGTTCAACCAGCTCGAGTCCGGCCTGAACGCCCGGCTGCACGCCGAGGCAACGCGATCGATCCGTTGGACGGTCGGCGCCGTGTTCGGTGGGCTCAGCGTGGTCGCTGGCGCGGCCGTGGGAGTCGCCGCCATCCTCGCCTGACGTCGGTCCGCCTGTCCTTGCTTCCACCGCGTCTCAGCCGACGCCAGCCTCGGCGGCGGCCTTGATGTTGGCGATCGTCTCGTTGATCCCGCGGTCCAACATCTCGAAGCGGCCCTCGAAGTTCGATGGCATGCCGGGCACGTTGATGCGCGGCGCGTCGAACGACTCGGTGAGCGTGGTGCCGTCACCGCTCGGCGCGAGCTCGAAGCGCCAGATCGTGGGGTGGTTGTCGTCGTTGCGCGGCACCTGGAACGCGAACACCTTGCCGGGCTCGCAGTCGGTCACGATGCACGGCGCGTCCCACTCGAAGTCGCCGGCTTTGTTGTAGCCGTGGAAGTGGGCGCCGGCGACGGGGCCGGTCGCGCCGTCCTCCCACTCGGCCCGCACGCACTCGGGGCTCCACTCGCCCATGCGGGTGACATCGGCGACCAAGCCCCACACCACCTCGGGCGAGGCTGCGATCTCGATCGACGCCGACGACGCCTCCGGGAACTTCGTCATGGCGGTGACGCTACGCCGAAACGAGCGTCAGCCGAGCTGTGCTCGGGCCGCGTCGGCTTCTCGTGCCTGGACCCGACCACTGCGGTGCCGGGGAGGCCGACGCCCACCAGCTTCTTCTCGCCCTGGAGCAGTCCCATCGAGCTCGTGTCATGAAGCCCCACGCCCACGCGGACGGTAGCCGGTCCTACGATCGGCTCCATGCTCGATCACCTCGGCATCCAGTGCGCCGACGTGCCGACGGCGGCGAAGTTCTACGACACCGTGCTCGCAACCCTCGGCGGCGGGCGCATCATGGACTTCGGCGAGTACATCGGGTTCGGCATCGGCGGCAAGCCCGACTTCTGGATCGGACCGGTCGTGCCCCACGTGGAGCCCAACCGCGAGCTGCACGTCGCGTTCGAAGCGGCTGACCGCGCCGCGGTGCGGGCGTTCTTCGACGCCGCGGTGGGTGCCGGTGCCGAGGTGCTGCACGAACCGAGGGAATGGCCCGAGTACCACCCGGCCTACTACGGCGCCTTCGTGCGCGATCCCGACGGCAACAACGTCGAGGCGGTCTGCCACCGCCCCGAGTAGGGCGGATGTGTCAGCCGCCGCTGCGCTTCTTGGCGTTGCGGCGCACCTTGCGACGCTGCTTCTTGCCCGGCGGCCCGCCGTGCTGATCGTTGGAGTCGCGGTTGCTGGAACGGCTCGACTTCTGCTTGCCCATCCTGAGCAACCTAGTCGTCAGCGCAAGAGCGTCACGAACGGCACGCCCGCCTGCACCCAGCGTTGCGCGGCGGCCTCGAACAGGTCGCGCACCAGCGGCCACTCCGCGCTCGCCGCATACGCATCGTGATGCTCGAGCAGCCAGACGTAGCCGGCCGCGGGCGCCCACGACAGGTCGCTCAACGAGTCGGCGAGCGCGTCCCAGTTGTGACCGAACCACTCCGGGAACTCGCCGGCCGCCGCGACGGCCGCGAGGAACGACGCCTTGTCGCTCACGGCTGTGCCGTCGACGACGAAGCACCGCCACCCGATGCTCTCGACCCGCGCCGCGATCGTCGCCGCGTCGTCCAGGTCGTCGAGCTGATGGATGCCGGATTCGACCGCGCCGTCGAGCACCGCGGCGAGAGTCGTCATCCCGACACGACCTTACGGAAGGACTCGTAGTGGTCGTCGGTGTAGTAGCGCGCTCCTTCGGCGCCAATCACGAGCCGACGCGCACCACGATCGGACGATCCCGGTGTCTTTGCGGTGTACTCGCGGTAGTGACCCTCGGCGCGCTCGGGGAGCAGCCCTTCGCGGCTCTGGAACACGCCGTCGTCCTGCGGGTACGGGAAGGGTCCTTCGCCGTCGATGAGCGCGAGCGTCGCAATCGCCTCGTCGGGCAGCTCGCTGAGTGTCATCGTCGGCAGATCGCTCACCGGATCGGCGAGCCCAGGGGAGACGTCGGGCACGCTCGGCGCGGATCCGTCGTCGACGGGTCGCGAGGACGTGGTCGTGACGTTCGTCGTCACCGTCTTGGTCTCCGGCAGCGCGCGCGACGGGTCGTCGCCACCACTCGTCAGGCCGGAGACCGCGCCCGCGGCGACGACGAGCAGCGCGAGTCCCACGAGCACCGGCAGTGGACGGAACCTCATACTTCGAGCGTGTGGCCCTCTTCGAGCGGCACCACCTCGCACCCGCGCAACAGGTCACTCGGGACGGAACGGTAGAGCTCGTCGAGCATCGCGTCGTCGCCCACCACCGCTCCCAGCGCTGGCACGACCGCCCGGTGCACGCCGCCAAGCCTACGGGTGGTGCGGCTCGGCGCCGAAGCTCTCGTGAGTGATGCGCTGCATCGTGTACGGCAGGACGGCACGCTCGACTCCTGGATCGGTTCGGTCGTGCCGCGTCGAGCCACACCGGCCTGACCGCGGTGCTCACGCTCGCGAAGACCCGCTGGCTGCGCCATCCGGAGTTCCTCCCCACGAGCGCGAAGGCCGAGGGCAGCCTCCTGCAGGCGCCCGGACGCATCTGGTCGTCGGCGCTGGCGAGGCCACCGTTCCTTGCGACCTGTTCGCTGTGGGAGTCGGTCGACGCACTCTCCGAGTACGCGTACGGTTCTACGAACGCGGCGCACAGCGACGCGATGGCTGTGAACCGCGAGAAGCCGTTCCACCATCAGCAGGTGTTCATCCGCTTCCGGCCCTACGACTCGGTCGGTCACCTCGACGGCAAGAACCCGCTCCCCGAGAGCTGGATGACGAAGGCGGGCTAGCGGCTCGCGCGCTCGTACGCGCGCGCCTGCGCGCGCACGAGGTCGACCAGGTTGCCGAGCGCGAGCTGCACGTCGACGAGGTGCAAGCCGTATGCGTCACCGATCGTCGGCGCGACGACCGGCCGGGCGTCACCCGCGGTCTCGACCGCGTCGACCTGGAGCCAGGTCGCGACGCCGGCGTGCTCGCAGGCGGCGTCGTACCGGTCGGGGTAGGTGACCCACGGAGTGTCGGCGTCCGGGGTGCTGCCGAGGGCGGCGAACACGCCGGGGAACGGCGTCGTCCGGAAGTAGGGCGCGAGCGGACCGCTCCCGCCGCGCAGGTTGGCGGGATTCGTGCACAGCACCTCGAGGCCCGGCTGATCGGGCATGCCGAACCCGGCCACGGTGCCGAACAGCGTGTTGGCCGGCGGGGTGGCATCGAAGCTGGAGTACGCGACGACACAGCCGGTCTGCTTCGGGCTCGTGCAGCCCGGCAGGTGCGTGAAGGCACCGCCCGACACGGTGCCGCGCTCCACGGTGATGTCGCTCCCGAGGAGCAGCGCCGACACCACCAGGCGTCGCCGCGCCCGCGTGTCTTCGATCTCGTTGCTGATGAGCTGACGCAGCATGCCCGAGCCTTGCGAGTGCCCGATGAGGACGACGCCGCGGCCGTCGTTCTCGGTGCGCAGGTACTCGTCCCAGGCGGCAACCACATCGCCGTACGCCAGCGCGAACGCGCCGGCACGATCACCCGAGCCGAACAGCCCCGACAGCGTGACCTGGCGGTACACCGGCGCGAACACCCGGCACACCTGCGAGAAGCGCGACGCCTGGAGCTCGGCGATCGCGGCGATCTCGGGATCGATCGACAGATCGGCGTTGGTCGACGGCTGCCCGCTGACCGTCGGGTACACGTAGAAGCAGTCGATGTCGGGCTTGCGCGCCGGTGTGGCGCGCTCGATCTCGGTGGTGCCGTCGGCGAACACCACGGTCGCGTTGAGGTCACCGAGGCACGGGTTGTCGGCGACGTCGGGATGGCAGATCCACACCGTCTCCGGCGCGGACGACGCGTCCGAACCCGCGCGCGCGGGAACCGTGCCCACCACTGCGGTGATGAGCACGAGCGCCGCGACGAGGGTCGATCGAGCGCGCATGGTCCCTATCCCTCCTGTTCGGCCATCTTGGCGAAGGCCTCTTCGATCATCTGGGTCTTGGTCGGCATGTCGGGGAGCTCGTCGATCGACGGCGGGTTGACCCCTTCGGCGAGCGCATCCCACCGGCGCACGGCCATCGGCATCCAGTCGGGGTGGGTGAGGAGCCAGAAGCGGTCGGCTTCGATGCCGGTGGTGACGATCTCGGCGACCGCCGCCGGCGTCTTGCCTTCGTCGATGGCGCGCCGCAGGTGCCGCTCGATCACCTGCATCGGGACGCTCTCATCCGGGACCGCCCCCTCGGCTGCCGGCCGGTTGCGCTCGGCGTCGACGATGTTGGTGCGCACCCAACCCGGGCAGAGCACGCTCACCCCGATCGGCCACCCGAGATCGCGTGCCGAGTGGTACAGGTCCTCGGTGAGCGCGACGACCGCGTGCTTGGTCGCGTCGTACATCGGGTTGAACCCCGGCACCAGACCGGCCATCGACGCAGTGTTCACGATGTGCCCGCGTCCGCCCGCGAGCAGATGGGGGAGGAACGCGCGCACACCGTGGATCACGCCCCAGAGGTTCACGTCGATCACCCACTGCCAGCCCGACAGCGGTCCCTCCCACGGGTCGCTCTTCGCCGCTACCCCGGCGTTGTTGCAGACCACGTGCACACCGCCGAAGCGCTCGAGCGTCCTCGCGGCGAGCGCCTGCACCTCGTCTTCCTTGCTCACGTCGGTGCGCACGCCGAGCACCTCGCCGCCGTGCTTCCCAAGCTCGTCGGCCGCGGCGTCGAGCGCGCCCTGCTCCACGTCCGCGGCCACCACCTGGAGTCCCATCGACGCGAAGCGTTCGGCAAGTCCGAAGCCGATCCCGCTCGCCGCGCCGGTGACGACGGCGACGTCACCCTTCTCGAGCTTCATGTGGTGCTCCCCTCGTGCTCAGGCGCGTGCGTGGGTCCGTGCGCGGTGAACCCGCCGTCCACTCGCAGCACCTCACCGGTCACGAACGCCGCCTCGTCCGACGCAAGGTAGGCGACGGCTGCCGCGATCTCCTCGGGGTAGCCGAGTCGTCCGGCGAGGTGGTTCACGGTGTAGCGCGCCAGCGTGTCGCCCATCGGGCCGCCGAGCGCGTCCTGCGTGTCCTTGGCCACCACCACGCCGGGGGCTACTGCGTTGCAGCGGATGTTGCGGTTGGCATACGCCGTGGCCACGTAGCGCGTGAGCGCGACGAGCCCGGCCTTGGACGTGCCGTACGCCGCGAGCGTGGTGCTTCCGTAGAAGGCGGCGACCGATGCCGTGTTCACGATCGCGCCACCGCCGCGCTCGATCATCGCGGGGATCGCGAACCGGCAGCCGAGCATCGGCCCGCTGAGATTCACGTCGAGGACGGTGCGCCAGGTGTCGAGGTCCATCGTCACGAGGTCTTGGTCCTCGCCGTTGAGCGCGATGGCGGCCGCGTTGTTGTGCAGCACGTCGAGCCCGCCGTACGCGGCGACGGTCGCGCCCACCATCTCCTCGACTGCCTCGGGATCCGACACGTCGACCGCCTGCCCGCGCGCCGTGCCACCCGCCGCACCGATGGCTTCGGCCACCTTGGCCGCGGCGTCGCCGTCCAGGTCGGCGACCGTGACCGCGGCGCCTTCGTCGGCGAGACGCTGCGCGGTGGCGCGACCGATCGACCCGGCCCCGCCGGTGACGATCGCCACCTTCCCTTCGAATCGGCCCACACGTCCCTCCCGCGGCGCCGAAGCCTAGGTGCGGCCGCCGCGCGGCCTCCCAGGTTCGGGGCAGGCTGTCGCGATGGCGGACGGGGACCGGCGGGCGACGAGCGGGTCGCGCACATCGAGTTCCACCATGAAGCGTCGGTTCTGGGCGGTCCTGGCCTTCGCAATCGCCACGACCGGACTGCTCGCCGCGAGCCCGGCGTCGGCAGGACCGTCCGCCTGCCGCGATCTCTACGAGGGCATCGCCGACGACTTGCCTTCGACGCGCCCACTGGTTGGCTCGTCCAGCCCACTTAGCTCGGGTCGTGGCGCTCCACGTGCTGGAGCTCGACCATCAGCGGGAGCATGAAGCCGATGTACGCGTTGGTCAGCGTGTAGGCAAGCTCGGGTCCGTGGGTGGTGCGGTGGTCGATGTCGATGATGCGGACCCGGTCATCCTTCTCCTGGTACGTCCTGGCCTTGTCGACGATCGTGTGAATCTCATCGAGCGTCTTGACCATGTACCCGAAGTGGTCGAGCGGCGGCGTCACCATGAAGTCGCCGGTGTCGGGGTCGCCCGGGAGCAGGTAGACGAACTCGCCGAACGAGCCGGTATAGAGGACGAGCGGGTTGCCGCGCTCGCCGGTGTTGTCGCCCTCGGTCCAGCCGAACACCTCGCCGTAGAAATCGAGGATGTCCTTGCGGCCCTGGTCGTCGAGGATCTTCGGGTCCATGCACATCGCCACGTGGTTGAGCCGCGGCGCATCGCGCTCGGCCCGGGGCGGGTTGGTCATGGCGCTCCTCCTCTAGTTGGTCGAACCATCACTTTGCCGGCGAGCTCACCGGCAGAGAGTTGGTGCATCGCATCGAGCACGCCGTCGAGGCCCACGTCGTCGGGCTCGATGAGCAGGTCGAGCGGCAGCTTCCCCGACGCGAGGAGGTCGAGCGCGGCCGCGAACCCACCGGTGTCGTAGTTGTACGCACCGATGATCGTCATCTCGAAGATGATCGCCCGGTTGTGGTTGACGCGGGGCATGTCGTGCCCGGTGCCGACGAACACGAACGTGCCCGCCCAGTCGAGCTGGTCCATCGCCTGTTCGGCCGCGTCGGCGCGTCCCGAGCACTCGAAGATGACGGAGTACGGGTGCTCGACGCGGTTGCCCATCGGCGCCGTCGGGAGCTCGTCGGGCGTGCACACGACGGACGCGCCGACCGCGAGCGCGCGCTCGCGACGCGCGGGCGTGGGCTCCGAGACGGTGATGTCCTCGACTCCTTGGGCGCGCAGCACCGCCAACGTGAGCATCCCGACCGGTCCTGCACCGGTGATGAGCACGCGGTCCTCGGGTGTCACGCCGGACAGTCCGACGGTGTGCAGCGTGACCGCGAGCGGCTCGGTCAGCGCGGCGTCGCGCGTCGACAGGTTGTCGGGGATCGGCAGCAGCTGCGCGGCAGCCACCTTCTTGTAGCGGGTGAACGCGCCGGTGTACGAGAACCAGTCGGGCTCTTCGCGGTGCAAGCACACGGCCGGGCGCCCGCGCCGGCACGCACGGCACTCGCCGCAACCCGGTGTCGTGTCGCACACGACGCGCGCGCCGACGTCCCAGCCCTCCACGCCGCTGCCGAGCGCGACGATCGTTCCCGACCACTCGTGCCCGAGCACGGAGTCGGACCGCGCGTACTGCTCGAGCACGAGATGGAGGTCGGTGCCGCAGATGCCGCAGTGGCTGATCTCGATCAGCGCCTCGCCCGCGCCGGCCACTGGCACCGGCACGCCACGGACCGTCATGGCACCGTCGCCGACGTAGACCGCCGCGGGCATCAGTTCCGCCATCGGCGGCAGAGCGTACGGCAGAGTTCCTTTCGCCGTATCCGGGTAGGTCAGAATGGACCGCCCACCCCGCACCGCCAGGGTTGCGGGGTTCGTCGCTGTCTAGGAGACGAAGCGAAGCGCTGGTCGGATGACCGGGAGCGCGAAGCGGAGTCGACCAATCAAGAAGGAGAAGGAATTGAACCGCCGAGAGCTGGTAGCCGCGATCGCTGAAGATCTCGAGACCGACAAGAAGTCGACCGACGAGTTCCTGACGGCGTTCATCGACGTCGTCACCGACACCGTGTCGCAGGGTGAGCCGGTCGCGATCTCCGGTTTTGCCAAGTTCGCGCGCCGTGACGTCGCCGCGAAGCCGAAGCGTGAGGTGCGCAACCCCGCCACCGGCGAGATGATGTGGGCGAAGCCGAAGCCTGCGTCGAAGGCCGTGAAGATCACTCCGCTGAAGGCGTTCAAGGACGCGGTCATCGCGCCCAAGCGCGGCTTCCGGAAGCTCGCCCGCCGCCGCTAGCGCGCCGCCTTATGAGCAGTCGCCGGGTACCGGCGCGAGCGACGCCGTTGGCGGTGGTTGCGCGCCGGTGCTCGGTCCCGGCGTCGGCGCGGTCGTCGTGCGGATGATGCCCTCGAACGATCCGCCGAGCACGAGCACTACGTCGGCGCCTTCGACGTTGTCGTCCTCGATCACGTCCACCTCACCCGCGACGACGCTCGCCACGAGGTCGGCCTTGTCTTCCGCACCCGGCGCGTAGCGCACCTCGGAGACGCCGCGCTCGTTGGCGTTGCCCGTGCCGGACGGGATGAATCCGAGGATCGTCAGCTCGCTGATCGCATCGGCCGCGGCGCCCTCAGCTCCCGAGCCGTTGAGCACGCGCACGAGCGTCTCGGTCGGGATCGCATCGCTCGCTGCGTCGGAACGGATCTCAGTGTCGAAGTTGCGCAGCTGCTCGAGCACGGTCTCGGCATCGTCGGTCGCTTCGAGCACGGATTGCCCGCCTCGCGTCGCGCCCACCGTCGGAAGAGTGAGCGTTGCCGGCCCGGGCTCCTCCTCGCTGGACGCGAACCCGTCCGCGAGCGCGAACACATCGCCGCGCCCGAAGTCGGAGTCGAGGGTGACCTCACTGACGGCCGCGTCGGCGATCTTGTTCGCCTTGAACGGATTGGTGAATGCGGCGGTCATCGCCTTCTCGCCGATGACCCGGAGGATCGCCTGCTGGCGGCCGATCCGCCCGATGTCGGGGATCGGGTCGGACGTCTCCCAGTCGTCCTCGGCCGCGTCGTAGAGCTCGAGGTGGCGAGCGCGCACGAACTGGAGCGTCTGCAAGCCGTTCAGCTCGTTGCACCCCGGGGTGAAGATCTCGAGGTTGGAGTAGAGGTCGCGGGCGGCGACGGGGAAGTACACCGGGATCGTGCCGATCGCTTCGACCATGCCCTGGAACGACTCGAAGTTCACCTCGACGTAGTGGTGCACGGGCACGTTGAAGTTGCTGCTGAGCGTGTCGATGACCGACTGAGGACCTTCGTTGAACGCGGCGTTGATCTTGGCGTCGCCGCGACCGGGGACGTCGACCCAGAGGTCACGAGGGAACGACACGAGGAGCGCGCGGTCGGAGTCGGGATCGAAGTGCAGCACCATGATCGTGTCGGAGCGCTGCCCGCCGACGCCGTTGCCGAACGCCGGGTCCGACGAGAACTCGCGGGTGTCGGAACCGATGAGCAGGTAGTTGGCGCCACCGCCGTCGGGCGACTCGGCGAGCGTGAGATCGACTCGGTCGGCCTTCCCGAGCTTGAGCACGATGAGGATGTTCAGGAACAGCACGCTCGCGATCGACAGCACGATCACGAGGATCACCGAGAAACCGACGCGGCTCGCGAAGGTCTCTCCGGCACGGGGGGCCATGGCACCGACCGTACCGGCGGAGGACGGCCTCACCGTGGCAGGGCTCGCGTCGCCTACGTTGCGGGCCGTGACCGGCACGGCCACGCCGCCGATCGACCTGCTCGCCGGTGATCTCTACGGCGAGAAGACCAAAGCGGCCTACACGTGGATGCGTGCGAACTCGCCGGTCCACTACGACGCGATCGAAGAGATGCTGCGGTGGGTGTCACCGATCAAGAACATGAACCGCACGATCACCCACGACGTCGAGCTCGAAGGCCAGCAGCTCAAGGCCGGCGACCAGCTGACGCGGCTGCCCGACCTCGAGCTCGTCCCGGGCGCGACCTACGAGCGGTTCCTCGGTGAGCTGACGACGATGCCGGTACGGTTCTCCGACGGCGCCCGTCGGGTAGCGCGGGCGCGGCTACTGCTTGCGCTTGCGGCGGTAGCGGATCGCGGCGACGGCGCCGGCGATCACTGCGCCTGACACCACGATGATGGCGCCGTTGCGGAGCCGGATCTTGGTGCGGTTGGTCTCGTGGTCGTGCTCCGCGCCCTCGACGTCTTCGAGCGGGATCTCTTGGTCACCACCGTCGGAGTCGGGCAGTGACAGCACGCCGTCGCCGAACGCATCGCTCGTGCGCAGGCTCTCGAGGCGCTCCGCGTAGAGGCCGGCACCGACGACACCGTCGGGCACTTCACCGAGATCGGTGTCGGCGTACTCGGTGTCCATGCGTGCTCGCTCGTCGAAGCTCTCGTCGAGGACTGCCATGCCCGCGAGGCTATGCCAGATCCCAGAGAAGCGCCCAAGCGATCACTACCGACCGGTAACAAGCACTCCTACATGGTCAATCGGTGCGGGTTTCGCCGCGCATGGCTTGCTTCACGCGGCCGCGGGTGGCGAGGTCGGTGAGCTGTTGCATGCCGGGAACGGAGCCGAGACGACTCCAGCCGCCGATGCGCGGGACGGTGATCGTGCGGTCCAGGAAGTCGCCGCGTCAGCGCGCGACGGATCGCGCGCGACACCGTCTCGACGGGCAGTCCACGATCCATCGAACCTGGGACGTCCGCGGGTGCCCCCGTCTTCTCGCGCGCGATGAACTCGGTCTTGATCGGCCCGGGCGCGATGAGCGTCACCTTCACGCCCCGTCCCCGCAGCTCTCGCCGAAGTGCATCGTTGAAGCCCTGCACCGCGTACTTCGTGGCCGAGTAGACAGCCTCGCCCGGGACGCCCACGAAACCAGCGCCCGACCCGACGTTGACGATGTGGCCGCGACCGCGAGCGAGCATGCCCGGGAGCACCCGCTTCGTGAGCCCGCTGAGCGTCAGCACGTTGAGCTCGAGCAGCTCGCGGGCACTCTCGATCGGCATGTCTTCGACGAGGCCGTGGTGCCCGAGGCCCGCGTTGTTCACGAGCACATCGACCTCGCCCGCGGCGGCGATCACCGCGGCCCGGTCGGCCTCCTGGGTGAGGTCGGCGCGCAAGGGAGTGATTCCCCCAGAGAACGAAGATGACTCGGCCGCCAGCGTGCGCAGCCGCTCCTCGTCGCGCGCCGCCGCGGTCACCTGTGCGCCCATGCTCGCGAGCAGCAGTGAGGTGGCGCGCCCGATTCCAGTTGCCGCGCCGGTGACGACGATGTTCGTGCCCTGAAGCTTTGCGGCCATGGTTGGACCCTACGACGCGTCAGCGCGGCAGGGGTCCTCGCACGGGGATGACACGCGACTGCGCCCAGGCTGCCGGCGAGCAGCGCACCCAAGCTGGTCGGAACGGGGCGCATCATGGGCGCGCTAAGCGGTGTCGCTCTCCGTCCCGGTCGCGGTGTTCGAATTGAACCGCACGAGTCCGACCTTGGAGATCAGCAACTCGCCGGCCTGCACACAGTCGAACGTCTTGTCGCCGGCTGCGTTGACCGATCCGTTGAACAGCACCAGGCCTGGATTGATCGCGTGGTACACCTGCAACGTGTAGCCGTTGGTGCCGCCCGTCCCGCTCCAGGTCACCAGCGTGGGGCACGCACCCGACTTCGACACGTTCGCGGTCGCCGCTGGCGGCGCGGGAGGTGCGGGCGGAGCTACCTGACCGCCGGCGTTCCCTTCGTTTCCGGCATTGCCGCTGCCGCCACCGGCGTTTGCGCCCCCGCTGCCCCCGCCCCCGCTGACGGCGGGTGCTGAGGTGGTCGACGTGGTGGACGTGCTCGTCGAGGTGGTCGACGCCTTCGGGCGCCGGGCGGTCGCCACCGTGGAATCGGTGCTGTCGTCGCCACCGACCACCAGGCCAGCGCCGACGCCGGCCCCAATGAGGAGGACGGCGGCCAGCGCGTAGACCAGCCACTTCGGGATGCGGATCTCCACGTTCTGTGCCATGTGAGAGATGATCGTCTTTCCCCGCAAGGCCTTGCAATTTTCTGCTCGACGCTCCGATCTCAGGGGTTGGCGCCGCTACCCTCGCCCGCCGTGGGCAAGCGGGCCTCTCGGCGACAGCGGCGCCGGCGGTGGGTCGTCATCGGGCTCTGCGTGGCGGTGGTGATCGTCGCCGCGGGCTCGGCGACCGTCGCGCTCGGTGGTGGCGGCAAGGACGTGTCGGCCGCGCCGCCGACCACCACGACGAGCTCGACGACCACCACCACGCTGCCGCCGACCACCACGACGACGCTCCCGCCGATCCCGTCGTCGTCGCTCACGCTGTCGCACTTGCGCACGGTGACGGGGAACATCGCGCCCAAGTCGGTGGTCGCGTCACCGACCGCCGGCCTCGTGTTCGCGCAGAACATGATGTACCGGCACACCGTCACGGCCTACGACACCGACGGCAACCTGCGGGCAACTATTCCCGACTCGTTCACGTACCCGTCCGGCACCGTGCAGGGCGCGCCAGTCGAAGCGGCGTTCTCACCCGACGGCTCGTTCGCGTACGTCTCGAACTACTCGATGTACGGGCCCGGCTACACGCACCAGGGCGCAGATCAGTGCGGGCCGAACCAAGGCATCGACAACAGCCTCGTCTATCGCATCAACACGGCGACGCTCGCGATCGACTCGGCCATCAACGTGGGTCAGGTGCCGAAGTACGTGGCGGTCACACCGGACGGGCGGTACTTGCTCGTCTCCAACTGGTGCTCGTTCGACCTCAGCGTGGTGGACACGCTCACGAACGTCGAGGTGAAGCGGATCTATCTCGGCCCGACACCTCGGGGCATCGCCGTCGACCTGACGTCTCGGTTCGTGTACGTCGCGGTCATGGGCAGCAGCGACATCGCCGTTGTCGACCTCACGACGTTCGCGGTGGACTGGATCCGTGGTGTGGGTCCCGCGCCGCGTCACCTCGTGCGCGATGACTCGGGCCAGTTCCTCTACGCGACGATCAACGACTCCGGCCAGGTCGTGAAGATCGACTTGACGACTCGTACCGTGGTGGGACGAGTGAGCACCGGCAGTGAGCCACGGAGCATGGACATCGCGCCCGACGGTGAGTCGGTGTACGTCGTGAACTACAACTCGAACACCGTGTCAAAGGTACGCACGAGCGACATGGTCGTCATCCAGACGGTCAGCACTGGCACTCACCCGATCGGCATCACCTACGAACCGATCGCCAAGCGCGTGTGGGTCGCCTGCTACTCCGGCACCATCATGATCTTCAACGATGCGTGACAGAGGACTCTGGGTCAGAGCTCGCCGCGGCCGAGCAGTTCTACGGGATCTTGCATCCTGACCATCCCTAGGTAGCCGCCGCCGCGGCCGATGCTGTCGTGGATCGCGTAGCCGAGCAGCTCTTGGGCTTGGCGCGGGAGCGACGCCGCGAGCGCGGGTGGCGTCGACAGCACGTTGTTCTCCTCGGTGCGCAGCCATCCGAGGCAATAGGAGAGGTGTGCACCACGTCGTTGCACGTCGGTCGAGTTCGCGCCACCCGCATGGATCGTGCCGCCTGAGTAGATCACGGCCGATCCCGCTGGCATCTCCGCGAACGCGATCTGCTCGGGTTCGGGGATCGTCAACGCCATCTGCTCCGCTGGCAGCAGCCAGCGATCGGGCCAGCGGTGACTCCCCGGTACGACGCGAGTCGCACCGTTGTCGGCGGTGAAGTCGACGAACGCGATCACCGACGCGAGCTGGAGCTCGGGATGCGGACGTGGCACATCGCTCCACACGGCTTCGTCACGATGCGGCCACTGCTCCTCGGAACCGGGCCCGCGCTGGAGGAGATGACCGAGGTTGAGCTGATAGCGCGCGCACGACGGCAGCAGGATTCTGTCGCAGATCCCGAGCAGCGTGGGATGGCACATCACGTCGGTTGCGAACGTGCGCGAGATGCCGGGCACCCCGGGCACCTGCTTGGTGAACGGGCCGTGGAACGCCTGCATCACCGGGTTGAACATGTCCTCGAACGGGTCGGCCAGCGCGACCGCGCACTCGACCTCGTCGTTCACACGGTCGACCACGTCGAGCGGGAGCATGTGCTCGACGATCACCGCGCCGTCACGTTCGAGGGCCGCGCAGACCTTGTCGGTGTCGGCGTCACGGGAGAAGCGCTCGAGCGTCGCGCTCACGGGGTGATGCTACCGAGAACGCTGCGAGCGTTCGCAAGGCGTCGTGTCAGAATCACTGCGATGGCAACGACAGACGGCACGTTCGAGAGCTACGGCATCGTCGGGTTCGGGCACTTCGGCCGGATGCTCGCGGGCTCACTCGTGGACCACGGCCGGGTTCTTGTGTGCGACGAGCATCCCGAGAACGTCGTCGCGCTCGCTGACGGCGTGGAATCCGCGCCGCTAGAAGCGGTCGCGGCGTGTGACGTCGTGGTGCTGGCCGTCCCGTTCTCGTCGCTCGAAGCCGCGATCCACAGCGTGCGCGACCACCTCTCGCCCGACAGCGTCGTGATGGACGTGGTCTCCACGAAGACGCTGGCGACCGAGCTCCTCGTCAACCATCTCCCCGCTGATGTCAACATCGTCGCCGCGCACCCGCTCTTCGGGCCGCCGTCGATGACCCATGTCGAGCAGGGTCAGCACCTCGTGGTGACCCTCGCACGAGGGGAGCGGGCCGAGCAGCTGGTGGAGCTGTTGTCGCGCGAGTTCGGGCTCGACGTCTTCCGCATCGATCCCGCGAAGCACGACGAGGCGATGGCCTACATGCAGGCGCTGCCGTTCTTCATTGCGCGTGCGCTCGTGCGGCTCGACATCCTCGGGTTGAAGGACCGCGAGGCGCTCGCACTGCCGTCGTTCGAGAAGCTGGCCACGATCGCCGCGATCGAGCAGCACCACACGCAGCAGATGTTTGACACCAGCCAGCGCAGCAACCCCTACGCGGCGACGGTGCGCAAGCGCTTCCTCGAGATCCTCACCGAGCTCGACGCCGAGCTCGACGAGACGGGCGTCGAGTAGGGGTTCGGTGGGGCTTCGCCTCCCGAACGCCGGCAGGAGGCGGAGCTTGCGGAGCCGACCAAAGGTGTTGGCCTAGGGCCCTGCGCCCGGTTGCACCGCGTTCACGTCGATCGTGCCGCCATCGCACACGAAGCCCAGCGTCCACGGCGTGGTCAGGTAGTCACCCTCGTCGGGCGGTGTGATCTGCACGTTGTCGGGCGTCGGTTGGCACTGCGCGTCCTGCGGTTCGTCGAGCGCGGAGACCACTGACCAGTGGAGGCGCGTGAACGCCTGACCGCCACCGGCCGCGAGCGTCAGCATGTTCTTCGGCACCGCGCCCTCGTTGCGCTCGACGAGCGTCGGCAGCTGGGCGGAGCCGCCGTTCGCGAGCAGCTGCATGCCTGGGAAGCCGAACATCGTGCATGCGACGGGGCTGGTGTTCGTGAACACGAGGTTGGCGTAGCGATTCCCTGCGGCCGCATCGAGCGCGGTCAACGTGGCCGTCAGCTGACCCACGAGACACGTGGTCGGTGCGCCCGGGTCCACGGGGACGGGCGCGGCGGTGGTCGTGGTTGCCGCCAACGTCGTGCTGGTCGTGGTCGTCGACGTGGCCTTGTTGTTGTTGTCGTCGTCGCCGCCACCCATGACGAACGATGCAAAGAGCACGACGATCAGCACGATCACGGCACCGATCGTGAGCCAGATCCCACGTCGTTCCATCCGCCTCCTCTGGTTGCCCTCGCACGCTTCGGGCTTCCGCAATGCAACGGTCGGCGAAGCCGCCGTCGCATGCCCCGACCGTAGACGACGGGAGGTCTCGGGTAATCGTAGCGTCAGGTGCGTGATCGAAGGCGCGCGCATCCTGGTGACCGGTGCGACCGGTCGCGTGGCGTTCCCGATCGCCCGTCGGCTGGCCGCCGCGGGCAACGAGGTGTTCGGTGCGGCACGTTTCAGCGATCCCGCCGGTGAGGAGCGGTTGCGCGGCGTGGGCGTCGCGCCACTGCGGTTCGAGCTGGGGCGCGACGACGAGAGCACGCTGCCCGACGCGGACTACGTGTTCCACGCCGGCGCCGCGCTCAACCTCCCGCCGACCGAGTGGGAGTGGCAGTTCGAGGTGAACGTGCAAGCGACCGCGCGCCTGCTGCGGCGCTACGCCGACGCGCGCGGCTTCGTGCTCTGCTCGACCGGTTCGCAGTACGCGTTTCAGGATCGTCCGCTGCGCGAGGACGATCCGCCGGGCGTGCACCTCGGGCCGTACAGCGTCTCCAAGACCGCGGCTGAGCAGGTGGTGCAGCTCCTGTCGCGCGAGCAGGCCTCGCCGTGCACGATCATCCGCGTGTTCTCCACGTACGGACCCGAAGGCGGCACGCCGATCGACCGGATCGAGCGCATGCTCGCGGGCAAGGAGATCCCGCTGCACAAGGACGCGCCGAACATGTACACCCCGATCCACGAGGACGACTACGTCGCCCTTGGAATCCGGGCGTTGGAAGTCGGCGAGTCGCCGCCGGTCGTCACGAACTACGCGGGCTCAGAACCGGTCAGTGCCGAGGACTACCTCGCGTTCGCCGGTCAGATGCTCGGTGTCACGCCGCGCATCGCCTACCGCGAGGACGCGTGGTGGCCGATTGCCGCCGACGTCACGCGCATGCACGAGGTGCTCGGTGTGTGCAAGGTGCTGTGGCGGGTAGGGATCATGCAGTCGCTGGCGGCTCGGCACCCCGAGCTCGACCTGCCAGAGGTGGAGGTCTGACGATGAGTGATGACGCACCCAGCATCAGCCGGCTTGCCGGACAGCTCAGCTACCTGTTCGAGGATCACCCCGAGCTGCGCAGCGCGTCCGACGAAGACGTCGCGGCGCGACTCAACCACGACGACCGCTTCGCGCGCGCCCGCGAGCAGAACCCGCTCGCCAACGACGACACCATCAAGGAGAAGGTCGCCGAGCTCGCCGACCGCATCACCCCCGAGATGGTGCGAGCAGCCAGGGAGACGCTCTGATCTAGACCTTTCGGCCGAGGAAGGCGGCGAGCTGGTCGGCGTTGCTGGCGCCTTCGGGGGCTTGCTGCTCGGGGCCGAACGGCATCTTCCCGTCCTCGCCCCGGAACTGGTCCGCGATGTTGGCCTTCGCCGCACCGAGGAGCTCATTCGCGAGCTGCGGGTTCAGGTTCGTGTCCTGGCCGGTCGCCTTGGCCAAGTCCCATGCGTGGGTGAACACGTCGGTGGTGGCCAGGCCCATGAACCCGATGCCGGGGAACTGGCCGAACGGCAGCGTCACCTGCTTCTCCATCGCACCGTCCTGGCTGAACGCCCGCACGGAATTCTTTGCAGCCTCGTCGAAGAGCTGGTTGTAGTCCTGCGACGAGAAGTCCGCGTCGAGTCCGTCCTCCGAGCTCTTACCGGCATCCATCGTCCTGCCGAACCACTGACTGCCGCTGACCATGTGGTTGACGAGATCCTTGACCTTCCACGACTGACATGGCGTGGCGTCGTCCATCTGCTCGGCCTTGACGTTGGCGAGCACGCCCCGTGCAACGTCGAACGCCTGCTCCAACCCTTGTGTGCTCATGTCTTGACTCCTACTTCTTCTCGTAGGTCACACCGCTGCCCTCGACGTCCCAAGTGTTGGCGGTCACGCCCTCATCACGCAACACGCGCTTGAGCACACGACCCACGGCGCTGCGCGGCAGCTCGTCGCGGAACTCCACATAGCGGGGGAGCGCGAAGTAGGGAAGCTCATCGACGCACCACAAGAACAGCGCTTCCTCGGTGAGGGTTGAGCCAGTCGAACGGGTCGCGGTGAGCTTGAGGTCGTCTTCGGTCAGCTGGCTCGGCACCGCGTGCACGACGACGTCGACGATCTGCTCGTGCTTCATGATGATCTTCTCGACGTCGAAGCTCGAGATGTTCTCGCCGCGCCGACGAAGGTAGTCGGCCTTGCGATCGACGAAGTACAGATAGCTGTCGTCGTCGATCCGACCGATGTCACCGGTGTGATACCAGTAGTTGCGGTTGGTCTTGACGGTGGCCTCGGGGTTGCCCCAGTAGCCCTCGAACATCACGAACGGGCGCTTGGGTCGCACGACGATCTCCCCGTCAGTGTTGCGCGGAAGCTCGTTGTCGTCGTCGTCGAAGATGCGCACGTCGAAGAACTCGTCGTTGGTGACGCCAGCGGCGCTCGGTCGGTTCTCGACGCCGAGCGGCGACCACGACACGAGGCTGGCCTCGGTGAGCCCGTACGCGCCGCTGAACACGTCGACGCCGAACCGCGCCCGCAGCTGCTGATCGATCTCCATCGGCATCGGCGCCGCGCCGATCAGCTTCAGCGTCGTGTTCGCCTCGGGGGCGCCCGAGAGCGGCATCTCGGGCCGGTCCTCATCGCTGGCGAGCAGGTAGGCCATCGAGCCGAGGAGCGATACCTTCGTGGCCCCGGTCCGGTTCATGTCGGCCCAGAACCCCGACACCGAGAACTTGCCCGACACCGCGGCGCGTCCGCCGGTCGACAGCGCGCCGACCAGGCACACCGAGATCGCGTTGAAGTGGAAGAGAGGGAGCGCGGACCACACCACGTCGTCGGGCGTGCGACGCCAGCACAGGCTGATCTGGTCAGACAAGCCGGCCGAGTAGTTGTGGCTCAGCATGCAGCCCTTCGACGGGCCGGTGGTGCCGCCGGTGTAGATGAAGGTGGCGAGGTCCGACGGTTGCACGTCGAGGTTCGGCGCGATCGGGTCGACCGCGAGCGCGTCGGTCCAGTCGTGTGTCGCCGGGCCCTTCACCGCACCATCGGGCTCACCGACCACGATCACGTGCTCGAGGCACTCGCACTCGTGCGCGATCGCGGCGACGCGTGACGCGAGGTCGCCCTGCACGACGATGACGCGCGACCCCGAGTCGACGATCTGGTGGCGGAGGTAGTCGCCCTTGTACGCGGAGTTGATCGGCGCGCAGATCACACCGTTGAGCACGCATCCCCACCACGAGAGCATCGCTTCGGGTGCGTTCTCCATGAGCGTGGCCACGCGATCGCCGGCCTGCACCCCGAGGTGTGCGAGCGCGCCGGCGAAGCGGCCGGCCTGATCGGCGACGTCCGCCGCGCTGAACTTGGTGCCGGTGATGTCGAGGTACTCGCTGTCGGGATCCGACTCCAAGCGCGCCTGCAACAACCCCGGCAGCGACCGCAGCTCCGACGGAATCCACACGCGCTCCGTCATCGGCCACAACTCCATGTTTTGGCGTCGATAACCGTCGAATAGCGACTGTTATCGACGCCAAAAGAAGGGGTTTGAGGCATCAGACGGTCCACATGTAGCTGTCGTCGGGCCAGTAGACGGCTTTGTCGGCTTTGAGCTGGTCCATCTCTTCGTCGGCATAGCCCAGCTCGCCGAGGATCTCTCTCGTGTGCTGGCCGACCATCGGCGGCGCGCTGCGTGCTCGCGTCGGTGTTTCAGAGAAGTCGATGAGCGATCCGTACTGGCGCATCGTGCCGAGGATCGGGTGTTCGTACTCGGCCACGAGTCCGAGCTTCTCGTTGTCGGCGTCGAAGAACATCAGCTCGCCACCCTTGGGGTCGACAGGCACCTCGCTCGGCACGCCCGCGTCAGTGAGCAGTCGCATCCATGTGAGGGCGGTGCGCTCACGGAAGCGCGCGCCGAGGATCTCCTCCAGCGCGGTCCGGTTCGTGTCGCGCGCCTTCTCGTCGGCGAAGCGCGGGTCGTCGACGAGCTCCGAGAGCCGCGTGATCTGACACAGGCCGCGCCACTGCTCCTCGGTGACGGCCGCGAGCTGGAGCCAGCCGTCGCTCGTCTCATAGAGGCGGTAGCACGCGCCGAGGCCGGTCTGGTCCTTGTCGAGGCGCGGGTAGGGGTGCGTCTTGCCGTCGACGAGCAGCACGTCGGACGAGAACATCGCGCCGCCGTCGAGCAGCGACGTCCACAGCTCCTGGCCTTCACCCGTCTTGCGCTGGTGGTAGAGACCGAGCAGGCAGCCGAGCACCGACAACATCGCGTTCGCGGTGTCGCACATGCCGAACCGGTAGTACATCGGCGGGTTGCCCTCGTGCACCGGCCCCGACTCGTACTCGAGGCCGGCCGTCGCCTGGTACAGCGGGTCGAGGCCGCCGAACTTCCCGAGCGGCTCGTCGAGCCCGTACGCGTACGTGTTGCAGTAGACGACGTCGGGGTTGACCTTCTTGCAGTCCTCGTACGCGATCCCGAGACGCGCCGCGGTGCCGACGGTCATGTTGTGGTGCACGATGTCGGCGCGTTCGATGAGCTTCAGCGCGATCTCTTTGCCGCGCTCGTGCTTGATGTCGAGCGCGATGTCGCGTTTGCCCCGCTGGCAGCCCATGAACGGCTGGTTCACGAACCGCATGCCGTCGCCGGTGAGGGGCTCGACCTTGATCACGTCAGCGCCGAGATCGCCGATGATCATCGGCCCGAACGGCCCGGCCAAGTACTGACCGAAGTCGAGCAGCATCACGCCTTCGAGCGCGTTCACGAGCCACCCCCAGTGAACGACGCCATCTCACTCTCCGAGTAGCCAAGCTCGCCGAAGATCTCTTCGTTGTGCTGGCCCGGTCGTGGGCGTGGGCCCTTGATCGCGCCGGGCGTCGCCATCATGTGGATCGGCACGCCTACCTGCGTGGTTCGTCCGAGGTCGGGGTCGTCGATCTCGACGACCATCCCGTTCGCCACGAGCTGCGGGTGTGGCGCGCCCGACCCGCCGAGCTGGTCGCCCATCGGCACGATCGGCTCGATCGCGTGGTTGTTCGCCTGGAACGACGCGACAAGCTCGTCGCGCTTGGCCGACAAGTACGCGCTCGTGCGCATGTTGGTGATGGCCTCACGCTGCTCGGGCGGGAGCGTGCCGAACGTCGCGATGTCGACGCTGGCGTCCACGCCGAGCAGCTCGTCCTGACTCTTCAACGGCGTGAGCCCGCTCATCATCGACGGGTGCACCCAGCCGTCGGATACCTCGAAGATCATCTGCTGGTGGCTGCCCGCTGGGTATGACTTGCTCATCGTCGTCCAGAAGTCACCCGGCGCCTTCGTCGCCCACGTCCAGATCTGCGTCGTGTAGAGGAACGCGCCCTGCAAGAGAGAGGTGCGCACGTGCTGGCCGCGCCCGGTCTGTTCCCGCACGATCAGTGCGGTGATGAGCCCGGTTGGCACGAGGAACATCGCGCCCATGCTCGGCATCGGCATGTGCAAGAAGATCGGCCCGAGCCGCCACCCCGGCTGCTCCCACTGCTGGCCGCTCGCCGCTTGCACGAGCGCGTCGTAGCCTGGCTTGCCGGCCAGCCGGTGACCTTCGGGGTACGCGGGGCACGACCCGTAGATGAGGCGCGGGTTCAGCTCGTGCAGCGCATCGAACCCGATGCCGAGCCGGTCCATCACGCCCGGACGGAACGTCTCCATCAGCACGTCGGCGTCGGCGGCGAGCTTGCGGAATGCGTCGGTGCCCGCCGGTTGCTTCAGGTCGATCGTGACCGAGCGGCGCGAGCGATTCCACACCGCGTACCCGTCGTAGCTCCGGAACGGGTCACCGCCGGGGGGCTCGACCTTGATGACGTCGGCGCCCTGCTCGGCAAGGAAGAGGACGCCCAGCGACCCGGCGATCCCCCACGAGAGATCAAGCACACGAACACCATCGAGCGCGCCAGCCATGAGACGGGAATTCTAAGTTCGTGTGGTGGACATCGTGCTTACCCGGTACGACCCAGCGTGGCCAGCCCGCTTCGAGCACGAGCGCGAGCGGATCGTCGCGGCGCTCGGCGAGCGAGCGCTCGGGGTGCACCACATCGGATCGACGTCGGTGCCTGGACTCGCAGCGAAGCCGATCATCGACATCATCCTCGTCGTTGCCAATTCGGCCGACGAGCCCTCGTACCTTCCGCAGCTCGAGGGCGCGGGGTACGAGCTGCGCGTCCGCGAGCCCGAGTGGCACGAGCATCGGTTGGTGCGCACGCCCGAGCGTGACGTGCACGTGCACATCTTCAGCGACGGCTCGACGGAGATCGCGCGCCACCTCTCCTTTCGTGACCGGCTACGAGCCCACGATGACGACCGGGCGCTCTACGAGCGCACCAAGCGTGAGCTCACTCAGCGCGACTGGCCGACGATGCAGGACTACGCCGACGCGAAGAACGCCGTGATCGCCGAGATCGCGTCTCGAATCGAGCGTCGCTAGATCTCGTCGAGCGGCCTGCGGTCGGACTCTGCTGGCTGGCGACCGATGCGCAGCGGGGAGAGTGGCGCATCGACCATGAGCATGCGGCGCTTTGCGGCGTCCATCGTGCGCTGACGGGCGCGCCACGCTGCGAGACGGTCGTCGTGCTCCGCGGCTTCGAACCCAGCCCAGGTCTGCCAGTCGGGGAACGCCCAGATCACGACGCATTCGGCGTCGTCACACATCGCGACTGCGAACGCGCCGACCAGCTGCATGCCGAACGCCTCGACGGCCGGCTGGCCGACATCTTGGAGCGCGCTCAGGTAGTCGCTCGACGTGCCCGGCGGCATCGTCACGAGCTCGTGTGCGTATCCGACGCCCTGCACGCCGTCGGCGCACAGCTCTCCGATCGAGCGCGTCCATTCGGCGGGGACGAGGATGCGATCGATCCCGCCCCGCCGGAAGTGCGCGGCCTGAGCCCACCATTCCGCGAGCGCGGGGTCCTGTTGCGACGGGTGTGACAGCTCGTGCTCAAGGTTCGTGGCGAGCCCATGCCATCCGTCGAGCTCCCACATGTTCACCGTCTGCGGCCATGGCCCGGTGGAACCGACCGTGCCCCACACGCCGTAACAGAGCATGTTGCGCTCACGGTTCGCGACCGGCACCCAGTTCGCCGTCATGTGGTGCATGTACTTGGCGCGGTTGTGCCCGATGATGTCGATGAACTCGTGGATGTAGACCTTGTCGTTCGCCATCTTGCGGCATGTTGGCACGTCGACACCCAGCGGTACGCTGGCCGGGCCGTTCGACCTCGGGGAGCACCGTGATGAAGACCGAAGACATGATCATGATCAGCGTCGACGACCACCTCGTCGAGCCGCCGGGCATGTTCGACGGGCGCCTCGAGGCGAAGTTCGTCGACGCTGCTCCGAAGGTCGTGCACACCGAGACCGGTGACGATGTGTGGACGTTCAGCGGCGAGGTGATCCCGAACATCGGGCTCAACGCCGTGGCCGGTCGCCCCAAGGACGAGTACGGCGTCAACCCCACCTCGTTCGAGGAGATGCGCCCCGGCTGCTACGACGTCGACGAGCGGGTGAAGGACATGAATGCGGGCGGTGTGCTGGCGTGCATGTGCTTCCCGTCGTTCCCCGCCTTCTCCGGTCGACTGTTCGCCGCGTGTGAGGACAAGGACCTCGCGCTCGCAGTCGTGCGGGCCTACAACGACTGGCACATCGACGACTGGTGCGGTCGTCACCCTGGCCGATTCATCCCGATGGCGATCCCGGTCATGTGGGATCCGCAGCTGGCCGCCGCCGAAGTGCGCCGCGTCGCCGAGAAGGGCTGCCACTCCCTGACATTCACCGAGAACCCCGCCGCCCTCGGCTACCCAAGCTTCCACACGCCGCATTGGGATCCGTTGTGGAAGGCACTCGTCGACACCGGCACCATCCTCAACATCCATCTCGGCTCGTCGGGGAAGCTCGCGGTCACCGCGGTGGACGCGCCGATGGACGTGATGATCACGCTGCAGCCGATGAACATCTGCATGGCCGCGGCCGATCTTGTGTGGTCGCGCGTGTTCCGTGAGTACCCGACACTGCGCGTCGCCCTCTCCGAGGGTGGCACCGGCTGGATCCCGTACTTCCTCGACCGGCTCGACCGCACCTACGACATGCACCACCTCTGGACCGGTCAGGACTTTGGGGATCGCATGCCGTCCGACGTCTTCCGCCAGCACTTCCTCACGTGCTTCATCGCCGACCCGATCGGGGTGGCGATGCGCGACGAGATCGGCATCGACAACATCTGCTGGGAGCAGGACTACCCGCACTCCGACTCGTCGTGGCCGGAGGCCCCCGAGGAGCTCCACCGCGTGGCGAAGAAGTACAAGGTGCCCGACGCGGACATCGACAAGATCACCTACGAGAACGCCATGCGCTGGTACCACTTCGATCCGTTCGCGCACCGAGCCAAGGAAACGTGCACCGTGGGTGCGCTACGCGCCGAAGCCAAGGGGCACGACGTCTCGATCCGCTCGATGGACCAGGGCCGTCACGCCAACGCCGCCAAGATCTCCCTCGGCGAGCTCGCTGCACAGACCACCGCATAGTTACGACACGCGGTTGGAGGGCCACTCCGGGCGGTAGTAGCCGTCGAAGCGGAGCTGACCGCCGCGCAGCTCGCGGATCGTGAGGAAGTCGCCCTTGTAGCCCTTGTGGTCGCCGGGACCGAACTGGATGTAGCACGACGGGCCGCCGTTGGTTGACGGCATCCAGCGGATGCGCTCCAGTCCGTCGTTCACGTCTTTCGGCGTCGGGATCTTGGCGTTGGCGATGCCGTGGATCGCGGCGCGCGCGGTGTCGTAGGCGAGGGCAACGACGACGTTGCGAGTGTCGCGACCGAAGCGCTCCTTGAACCGCTTCACCATCGCCTCGTAGTTCGGGTTCATGCCGTCTTCACCGAGCTGGTCGACACCGTGCCAGCCTTCGAGGCCTTCCGCCCATGCGTTCGAGTTGGAATAGAACATGAACGCGGTGCCCATCACGCGCGGTGGATCCCAGTCCAGCGCACGGAAGGCGTCGGCGAAGTGGAAGGTCGAGTAGCCGTAGCCGCCGTAGTAGATCCCCTCGGTGCCCATCGCGCGCATCTCTTCGAGATGCTCCTTGAGGTTGCGCGGGTTGGGTTCGAGCCGCACCTCGCGCGTCACCGTGAGACCGAGGCGCAACGCCTCGTCACGGAAGAAGTCGGCGTAGTCCTTGCCTGACGAACCGACCTCCCAGAACATCCCGACCTTCTTGAAACCCTGCTGCCACAGCCAGTTGGCGCACATCACGCCTTCAGTGGGGATGTCGCCGTTCGCGACCGTGTAGCAGTACGCGCTCGAGAAACGGTGCGCACCGGTCCACCCGATGACGGGCACACCGATCTCGTCGGCGTGGGGTTGGAGGGTGAGGCAGTTGTCGGAGATCATCGGCCCGAGCACGACGACGCATCCCTGCTCGACGAGCCACTTGTAGCCCTCGATGACCTTTCGGTAGTTCTCGCGCGGGAGACCGCGCGCATCACACGTGACGATCGAAACCGGGGAGCGACCCCACACGCCTTCGTTGAGCGCGTCTTCGATGGCGAGGATCGTCGGATCGATCCAGTCGGCGAGCAGCTGGCCGAGGTCCATGTCGACGAGCACGCCGATCTTCACTGGCTCGAACGGGTCGCCCTGGGTCTGGAGGCCACGCGTCGGCGGGTAGACGACGATGTTCGCGACAGCCTTCTCGTTCGCGGTGCCACCGCCCTCGTACCACGATGAGCCTTCGCCGCCGTCGCCCTCGAGGTACGAGCTGGTCCCGAACTTCACGTTGCAGGCGGCCCGGTCGGCCTGCGCGATCCCGAGATCGACCGGCGCGTCGAACATCCGCTCCGCGTATTGATGATTGGTCATGGCGCGGAACCTAATGCGGCGTCAGGCGTAGCGGGAGGCGATGTTGTCGAGGATCGTGGCGAGCTGCTCGGGATGCGTGACGGCCGGGATGTGCCCGGAGTCGATCTCCTCCACCTCGGGCGGTGTTGGGAGCCTCGCAATGTTCGCGTCCTGGAGTGCCGGTGGGGTCGGCCGGTCGCGCAGGTGCTTGATGTAGGTGGTCGGCACTTCAGCGATCGATGACCAGTGCACTGGCTGGAAGTAGAAGTTCATCGAGTCCCTCACGCAGCGCACCGGGTCGTTGATCCACTCGATCAGGTCGTCGGGGAGCGGGTCACCGCCGTAGGCCTCGCGCACCTTGTCGGCGGGCTCGGGCCCGGGCGTCTGGAGCACCCAGCCGTCACGTCGAGCCGACTCCATCCCCATGATCACCCGGTCGCGGTGGGACTCCTTCATCACGTCGAGCCCTGTGCCCGCCTCGGGCGGCACAGTCGCCGCGTCCAGCACGACGTGCCGAACTCGTGGTGCGAGGGCAGCACCGATGCCTGGCACGAACAAGCCGCCCGACGAGTGACCGACCAACACGATGTCGTCTGCGACGGCCCCACGCACATCAGTGACGGCCGAGTCGACGCACTCCTCGACGGTCAACGTCATCAGGTCCGCGTCCTTGCCGGCGCGACCGGGCAGGTCGACGGCGAAGGCTGCGTGATCCAGGTGCGCAAGCAACCGGTCCCAATAGCGCGACGACATCCCGCCGCCGTGCACGAGGACGAACGTGATGCTCACGAAAGCGCTGGGAGCACCTTGTCGACGATGCGCTCGAGGTACGGCCACGCGACCTTCGGCGGCAGCCCACCGATCAACGGGTGCAGCGGGAGCAAGCCGGCCGTCTTCACGTACTCGACCGCTTCGTCCACCGTGAAGATCTGGTGCGCGCGCTTCTCGGCGCGCAGCTCGTCGACCGACTCCGCGTGCGACAGGCTCGCCGTGTGCGAGTTGCCGGGGTTCCACGATGAGTACATGCGCGCGTCGTGGAGCATGTACGAGCCGAGCTCGTTCCACGCAGCGTCGAGGTCGTCGGCGACGAACACGATCGACGGCATCTCGGGGTCGGCGAGCGTGCACGAGCCCGGTTCGTGACCGGCCTCCGCGCATGCCTCGCGATACGCCGGCTCGAGCTCTGGGAGGTTCGTCTGCGCGAAGAAGTCGAGGCCGTGACGACCGGCGCGGCGCGCTGCCGCGGCCGAGCCACCCCCGTACGCGAGCGTCGGCCCGCCCGGCGTGAACGGTGCCGGCGTCACGTGCACCTTCCGGCCTTGGTACTCGAACGGCTCGCCAGTGAACGCCTGCTTCAGCACTCCGAGCCGCTCGTCAGCGAGCGCGCCGCGCTTGTTGATGTCGAGGCCGAACATCGCGAACTCCTCGGGGCGGTAGCCCACGCCGAGCACGTGCGAGACGCGCCCCTTGCTGAGGTGGTCGAGCACGACCATGTCCTCGGCGAGCCGCACCGGATCCGAGAACAAGAACAACGACGCCGCGATGAGGATCGGGACGGTCTCGGTGTGGGTGGCGATGGCGCCAGCCATCATCAGCGGCGAGGGGATGTAGCCGTCGGAAGATCCGTGGTGCTCCGACAGCGCGATCGCTACTGCGCCGCGGGTCTCGGCCCATGCCGCCATCTCGATCGCCGTCGCGTAGAGCTCGCTTGGTGGAGTGGTGCCCTCGGGCGCCCGCAGGTCAAAGCGCATCATGTACATGCCAAAGATCCTATTTGACCAATTGGTGGGGATGATCTACGTGAAGTCAGAGCCGCCATCCACGTTGACGTTGGCGCCGGTCATGTAGGAGTTGCGCTTCGACGCGAGGAACGCGATCACCGCACCGATCTCGGGCGGTGCACCCGCCCGCGGCAGGTGCGCGGGGTGACCGAAGTGCTCCTCGATGCCGCTCATGATCCCGTACACGTCGGTCGGATCGATCTTCACGCTCTTGGCCCACGCCTGTACAGCTTCGGTGGCGATGGTCCCGGGCGACACGGTGTTCACGAGGATCTCGTCGGCCGCGAGGCTCTGCGACAGGTTCTTGGAGATGCTCGTGACCATCGCCTTGGCCGCGGTGTACGCAACGAGCCCGGCACTCTGACGCTTCGTCGAGTGCGCCGACAGGTTCACGATGCGTGCCCACTCCGCATTGCGCAGCAGCGGGAGCGCGGCCCGTACGCACCGGATCATCCCCATCGCACCGACGTCAATGGTGGCGAGCCAGTCCTCGTCGCGGAGATCGTCGAAGCCACCGACACCACCGGGACCGGTGGCGTTCACGAGGATGTTCAGCGAACCCCAACGCTCGCCGACTGCGGCGAACGCCGCGGTCACTTCATCGGGCTTCGTGATGTCCATCGAGTACCCGAAGGCGTCTGGGCTGCCCCGCTCAGTCAGCTCGGCGACGGTCGCGTCCAGGTCGGCCTGCGTCCTGGCCATGATCGCGACGCGCGCGCCGTCGTCGGCGAAGCACTGTGCCGCAGCGCGACCCATTCCCTCCGTGCCGCCCTGCACGACCGCCGTCGCACCGGCGAGACCGAGATCCATTGCGCTACGGCAGCGCGGCGCAGCCGGTGATCTCGATGTCGCCCTGACCGGTCGGCGTGTATGCGTCAGCGCTGTCGTTGAACCGCAGGTTGATCCAGGCGACCATGTCGTCGAACGACGGCCCGATCACCCGGGCGTGTGACTGGCCCGGGTACACCCACCGCTCGATCGCGGGGATCTCGGGGCAGATCTGGCCGATCAGAAGCTGACTGGACGCGGTCGGGATCTGCTCGTCGTCGCCACCGTGGATGATCAGCAGCGGCGCGTCACTCGCACTCGTGAAGTTCTGCGGGTCCATCGCGGACAAGAGCTCTTGCCACTCCGGGATCTCGAACGGGTTCCCGAGCGTGACGTCTTCCACCGTCACGTCCGCGAACCGCTCCCCGAGGTCACAGGTCTCCTCGAGCGCGTCGAGGAGCTCGATGCCCTCTGGCGTCAGCGTCTTCTCGAGTGGCGCCGCTTCGTCGCCATAGGCGGCGTGCAGACCGCCGGCGGCCATCAAGAGGTAGTGCTTGAAGTCGCTCGTGATCAGGAAGTCATAGAGAAGGTTGAACTGCGACGGTGGCGCACCCGCCACGACGCCATGCAAGGTGAGGTCGGGCGCGTAGTCCTCGGAGATGCGCAGCACGTGCATCGCGGTGTGCCCACCTTGCGAGTGACCCCACGCGACGTAGTCGGGCCCGGCCTTCGCAGGCTTGAACGATCCCGCGGCACGCACGATGTCGATCGTGTCGCGCGCCGCGTTCTCACCTGCGATGTAGGGGTGCAAACCGGGTGTGCCTTCGCCTTGGTAGTCGGTCGCCACCACGAGCCAACCCTGAGCAAGCAGCGCGTTCGCTTGCGGCGCGGCCTCGGCCGGCTCGAGCGACGCCGCGCACTCATCGGCCATCCCGTTGGTACCGTGCGCCCACGAAAGAACCGGGAATCCGCCCGACGGTGCCTTCGCTTCCGGCACGACGATCACACCGGTGACGGGGATGACGTTGTCGTTGAGGTCGAGCGTCGTGTACATGACGCGGTACACGGTGCCGTCGATCTCGGGCGCCTTCACCTTCTCGGACTTGATGATCTTCCCTGGCTTGCCGGGGAGCTCGGCGGGAACCGAGTAGAAGTCGGGCAGCCCCGGTGGCGCCTCGACCGCTTCGCTCTCCTGCTTGGCGTTCTTGGCAACGGCCGCAGTCGCCAGCGCGCCAGTCGAGAGCAGCGCCACGCCGAGCGTGAGCGCCACGAACCTCTTCATTCCCCGTCTCGTCATGGCATCAGCCTCGCGCGACGGGGGGTTCCGGCGCCGAACGGACCGGGTACGTGTCACCGGTACCCTTGGAATGCGCGGGCAGTGCGAGAGGTTGCCATGCGAGACAGGGATTGGAAGGTGCCCCCGGCGGACGACGGGGTGCACATGACGGAAGGCAGCGAGATGACGGACGGTTCGCGAGCCGTCGATCTCCCCGATGCACCCGACTGGCGGGGCATCAACCACCTCGCACTGGTCACGCCCGACATGGACGCGACCGTGCGCTTCTACGCCGGCGTGCTGGGCATGCGGCTCGCGGCCACGCTCATGGCCGGACCGATGCGCCACTACTTCTTCGAGATGCACGACGGCAACACCGTCGCGTTCTTCGAGATCAAAGGCATGGAGACGTTCGCGAAGCCGGCGGGCGGACCGCCAGATCGCGCGATCCAGCTCGACCACCTGTCGTTCAACGTGCCCGACGAGCACGCGCTCGAGCTGCTGCGCAAGCGACTGCTTGCCGCCGGCTCCGAGGTCACCGGGGTCGTCGACCACGGGATCATGCGCTCCATCTACTTCCACGACCCGAACGGCATCGCGCTCGAGGCGTCGTGGTGGGTCACCGACGTGACCGGTCGCCCGTCCGACTACACCGACGACGGCGTCTACGCCGATCCCGACCCCGTCCCCGCAGTCGAAGAGCTCAGGCGCGGCGGCATCGAGTCACTCCCGAAGACTCACCTCGTGTGACCCCAAGGTTTTTCGGCACGCTGAACCCAACTCTGCGTTGTTGAGCGTGCCGAAAACCCGGTGGTTAGCGGAAGCCGATGGAGACGTCGCTGCCGGTCACTGCTTCGTAGAGCTCCATGCCGGCCCAGATGCCGACGACGATGCCGACGACGTGCAGCACGATCGCGTAGGTGCGCTGCTTGCGCTGCGTGGCATCGGGATCGGGTGGCGGCGTGCCGCCGGTGCTCATGTTGAGACGCTGACGCAAGCTCATCTGCGGATAGAGGTTCCGGATGCGCGACTCGCGCCCCTTGAGCACCGCGAAGATCAACAACACCAGTGGCACGCCACCCATGAGCACGAACACGATCCCGCAGATGATCCAGCCCGCTTCCGCGCCGCTCGCGAACTCGGGTGGTGGTGAGATCCCGTAGTCGAAGAAGTTGAACCCGAGCGACAGGAACAGAGCGGGCCACGCGAGCAGCACGAGGTTGATCGAGAAGGTGTTGATCGCGTAGATCGCGAGCGCGATCAGCCCGAGGAAGATCGAGCCGACCAACAGGCCGGGCACTCCATCCGGGCACTCCACCCTGGGTTCGAACGGCGTGTTGCCGCTGGCGCACACCCCGCCGATGTCCATGATCGCCCGCATCGACAGGAACAGCACGCAGAGCGCTCCCGTCGTGCCGACGAGGCCGATGAACGTCCAGAACACCTTGCGGACGACGATCGAGGTCGGCGTGTGGGAATCGATCCTGCTCATCCGAGCACGACTCCGCTCCGCCGTCCCGCTCGTCCGAGCACGACTCCGCTCCGCCGTCCCGCTCGTCCGAGCACGACTCCGCTCCGCCGTCCCGCTCGTCCGAGCACGACTCCGCTCCGTCTCATCCGCTCTGGTCGACTCCGCTCCGCCGTCCCGCTCGTCCGAGCACGACTCCGCTCCGTCTCATCCGCCCTCTCTGACGCGCGAACGTTACTGGTTCTTACCGGAAGGGCTTTGGACCGGGCACAATCAAGGTGGTGGGAAGAGGACAAGGCGGTGGCTGGTCCGACGATCCGGACTGGGGTCGGCCCCTCCCTCGGGGCTCGGGTCGACCGGGGCCGCGTCGCACGCCCGACTTCGACGACGGCTGTGACCGTCCCGCACCCCGACGGCGATCGGCCATCCACGACCCGTGGAGTCCACCGCGCTTCTCGATGCGGGGGCTGCCGGGCGGCGCGCCGGTCTTGTTCGGCGCGCTGACCCTCTTGATCTTCGCCTTCCTCTTGGGGCACTGCACCGCGGGTGGCGGGGGCGAGGACGACAAGTCGGCCGCGCCCACGGTGACCACCGCACCGACGACCACGACGACGGCGCCGGTCATCCTCCGCACGTACACGGTGAGCGAAGACGACACGCTCGCGAAGGTCGCCTCGAGATTCGGCGTCACCATCGAAGTCCTCACCTTCGTGAACAACATCGTGAATGCCAACTACGTCTTCGTGGGGCAAGTGCTGAAGATCCCACCCCAGGACTTCGTCATACCGACGACCACCACGCCGACGACGGCCCCGAAGAAGAAGAAGAACAACAACTGACCCGCGACCGGCCCGGGCCGATGGTTCCGCTGGGCAACTAGCCTCCCGGCTGCACGCGACCTCAGGAGGCGACGGTGGACGTACGCGAGCAGCTCTTCATTGGTGGCGAGTGGGTGGCGCCTGACGGCAAGGGCGCGATCGAGGTGATCTCGCCGCACACCGAGGAGACGATCGGTTCGGTGCCGGACGCGTCGCCCGCCGACATGGACCGCGCTGTTGCCGCCGCCCGTCAGGCGTTCGACGACGGACCGTGGCCGCGCATGATGGCTGCGGAGCGCGCCGAGGGGATCAAGCGCTTGTCGGCTGCGCTCCAAAGCCGCGCCGCCGACATCGCTGACATCATCTCGTCGGAGAACGGATCCCCGAAGTCCTGGTCGCTCATGGGTCAGGTGTTCTCGGCGACGATGGTGCTCGACACCTACGCCGGCCTCGCCACCAACTTCCAGTTCGAGGACCACCGCACCGGTGCGCTCGGCTCGCCGGTCGTCGTGCGGCGCGCACCCGTCGGCGTGGTCGCCGGGATCATCCCCTGGAACGTGCCGCTGTTCATCATGGCGCTCAAGCTTGGCCCGGCGATGGCCGCGGGATGTCCGATCGTGTTGAAGCCCGCACCGGAGACGCCGCTCGACGCGTACCTGCTCGCCGACGCCATCCTCGAAGCCGACCTGCCGCCCGGTGTCATCAACATCGTTGCTGCGGGTCGCGAGACCGGTGAGCACCTCGTGCGTCATCCAGGCATCGACAAGGTGAGCTTCACCGGCTCCACCGCCGTCGGCAAGCACATCGGTGAGATCTGCGGCGGCTCGCTGAAGCGACTCACGCTCGAGCTCGGCGGCAAGTCGGCCGCGATCGTCCTCGACGACGTGCAGCTCGACGACGCGATGCTCGGCAACCTCGTGACGTCGGGCGTCATGAACAACGGCCAGGTGTGTGGCGCGCAGAGCCGCATCCTGGTGAGCAAGAAGCGATACGACGAGGTGGTCGATGCCTTGGGTTCCACGCTTGGCGCGCTGCCGGTTGGTGACCCGCTCGACGAGGTGACCCAGATCGGACCGCTCGTGGCGAAGCGTCAGCAGGAGCGCGTGTTCGGCTTCCTCGAAGCGGGCAAGGCCGCCGGCGCCAAGGCGGTCATCGGGGGCAATGGGATGCCAGCGCATCTCGACAAGGGTTGGTACGTGGAGCCCACCGTGTTTCGCGACGTCACCAACGACATGAAGATCGCCCGTGAGGAGATCTTCGGTCCGGTGCTCTCGGTGATCCCGTACGACGACGAGGCGGAGGCGATCAAGATCGCCAACGACTCCGACTACGGGCTGTGCGGCTCGGTGTGGACGAGCGACGCCGAGCACGGCGCGGCCGTCGCGGCACAAGTGCGCACCGGTGTCGTCGCGATCAACTCGTCGATGATCCTCGACTTCAACGCACCGTTTGGTGGGTTCAAGCAGTCAGGCATCGGCCGCGAGCTCGGCCCGGAAGGGATCGACGCGTACACCGAGTACCAGACGATCATCCTGCCGGCGGGTTAACCCATGGCGTTCATGAGCACGGTCCGCTTCAACTGCGTGCAGCCGGGGTTGGAGCCGAACGAGATGAGCGCGCGGTACAAGGCGTTCGTCGAGATGGCGAAGTACGCCGAAGAGCATGGCGTCGCCATGGTGACGCTGGAGGAGCATCACGGCGCGGAGAACGGGTGGTCGCCCTCGCCGATGATGATGGCGGGGCTCGTCTTGGGCAGCACGAAGACGCTGGCGATCACCATCTCGGCGTTGTTGCTGCCGCTGCACGATCCGCTGCGAGTTGCCGAGGACCTCGCCGTGCTCGACCTCGCAAGTGGGGGACGGCTCACGACAGTGCTCGGGCTTGGGTATCGCCCTGAGGAGTACGCGCAGGCCGGGAAGGACTGGAAGCAACGCGGCAAGCTCATGGACGAGTGCGTCGACGCGCTGCTCAAGGGTTGGACCGGCGAGCCGTTCGAGCTTCGCGGCACGACGGTGCGGGTGACGCCGCGACCGTTCACGCAGCCGCATCCGATGGTGCTCATCGGTGGGACGAGCCAGCTTGCGGCACGGCGCGCCGCGCGTTTCGGGTTGCCGATGTTCGCGGCCGCAGCCGTCGACGGGCTCGAGGCGTACTACTACGAGCAGTGCAAGGAGCAGGGCACGCAGGGGTTCTTCATGGATCCAGGCACCGACTTCGCGAGCGTGCACGTCGCGGAGGATCCGGAGAAGGCGTGGAGCGAGCTCGGCGCTCACTTCTTCCATGAGGCGTCCGTGTACCACTCGTGGCAGACCCCCGACATCAAGTCGTCTGTGCACTCGAACGCGGGGAGCGTCGACGAGCTGCGGGCCGAAGGCATCTACCAGGTGCTCACGCCGGAAGAAGCGATCGAGCGCGGCACCACGTTCGGATCGATCAACGTGCACCCGCTCGTCGGTGGCATGCCGATCGACGCAGGGTGGGAGAGCCTTCGTCTCTACTGCGAGCAGGTGCTGCCGAAGCTCCCTGGCTGAGTGCCCAGAGTGCAGCAGCCGCGCGGGAGCCGTGTGCCAAGATGAGCACCCCTCTGGCAAGGAGCACACATGTCACGCCGCTCGGTCTTCGGAGTCCTCGTCGGTCTGATGCTGACGATCACCTTCAGTGCACCTGCGGGCGCGGGCGAGAGCCTGTCGAAGCCCGAATACATCAAGGCGCTGTCGAAGCCCGAATACATCAAGGCGGCCGATGACATCTGCCGCCAGGCCAACATCCTTCGCGACGAAGTGGCCCAGGGAGTGTTCGGCCAGCTCGCCGAGGGTGAAGAGCCCACGTTCGACCAGCTCTCCGAGTACGTGGCCGACGTCCAGCCGGTGACCCAGCAGGAGATCGACTCGTTGCGTGCACTCCCGGCTCCCGATGGCGACAAGAAACGCGTGAAGAAGATCTACAAGCTCGCCCAGAAGGGGTTGAACAAGATCGTTGCCGACCCCCACGTCTTGCTCTCGGGGCCTGCTCCCTTTGCCAAGGCCGACAAGGCCGCGCAGAAGTACGGGTTCGAGATCTGCGGCTCGGAGAGCACCGACTGACGTCCGATCAGCTCCCGTTCGACCCGAGCGTCGGGCCGGTCGGCGATGTCGACCCGACGTACACCGTCGGCGAGCTGAACCAGGCGATCGCGGCGTCGGTCGTCGGCACCTTCCCACGCCCGGTGTGGGTGCGCGGCGAGATCCAGCAGCTCAAGCGCTATCCGAACGGGCACGCGTACTTCGAGCTCGTCGAGAAGCACGAGACCCTCGGCGGCGTGCGGGCCGCGGTCAGCGTCGCGTTGTTCCGTGACGCGCGCATGGAAGTGAACCGTGCGCTGAAGAAGACGCCGGGCGTGGTGATCTCCGACGGCGTCGAGGTTCGCATCTGCGGTCGAGTCGACTACTACCCGAAGACGGGTCGGCTCCAGTTCAAGATGACGGGGATCGATCCCGTCTTCACGGTCGGCAAGTTGGCGGCCGATCGTGACCGCGTGCTGCGGGTGCTTGCCGAGGAAGGCATCCTTCGCGCCAATGCCGCGCACGACGTGCCGCTGGTACCGCTGCGCGTCGGGCTCGTCAGCAGCGGAGGCAGCGCCGCCTTCCGAGACTTCGCCCACGAGCTCGAGGTCAGTGGGCACGCGTTCCAGGTGGCGCATGTGGACGTGCGAGTACAGGGTGTGGGCGCATCCCGCCGAGTCGCCTACGCCCTGCGCCAGCTCGCGACCTTGGCGCTCGACGTCGTCGTGGTCGTGCGCGGGGGTGGCGCGCGCAGCGACCTCGCTGCGTTCGACGCCGAGATCGTCGCTCGTGCTATCGCCGGAATGCCGGTTCCTGTCTTCACCGGCATCGGTCACGAAGTCGACCGCACGGTGTCCGACGAGGTTGCGCACACCTGTTGCAAGACGCCAACGGCTGCGGCCGCCCTGCTCGTGGAGCACGTCGACGACTTCGACGCGCGCCTCGCGTGGTTCGGCCACCGCGTGTCAGCCCACGCGCATCGCGCGTGCGCGTTGGCTCGCCGCCAGGTCGACGATCTCGCTCGTCGGGCGCGCCGGTCCGCGCCCGGGGTGCTCGCACGACAACGACACGCGCTCGACGGGCACCGTCACCACCTCGCCGACGTGGGTCGGCGGAGCACGCGTCGCGCCGGCCAGCGCCTCGACGCCGCGCAAGACCGGCTGCGGGCGCTGGATCCGCGGCGTGTGCTCGAGCGTGGCTACACGATCACGCGCGACGCGGGCGGGAAGGTGGTGCGGGCCGCGTCGGCCGTCACCAAAGGTGACACGCTCGTCACCGAGACGGCTGACGGTTCCGTGCGCAGCACGGTAGAGGAGGGTTGATGGCGAAGGAGCCGGGCTACGCCGACGCCATGGGCGAGCTCGAGGAGATCCTCGAGGAGCTCGAAGGTGACGATCTCGACGTGGACGTGCTCGCCGATCGCGTGCGTCGCGCGAGCGAGCTGATCAAGACCTGCCGGGAGCGCATCACGCGCGCCGAGGACGAGCTCGAGAGCATCGTCACCGACCTCGATGACTACGACGCTGGCGACGAGGACGACGAGCCGGACGACGACGAGGACGCCGTCGGGCAGTAGCGTCTTCGCCAGGCCAGGACGGCAGGCGGAGAGGGTGGCGCATGCCCTTCGTGCTGGGTGTCGACTCGTCAGCGCACGCGACCACGGTCGAGCTGCGTGACGCGGAGACCGGCGAGCTCTTCGGCGAAGGCAAGTCGCGGTACGACCACGCGGACGTCGCGGAGCAAGACCCGCTGATGTGGTGGAACGCGCTCGTCGACGCCCGCCGAGATGCTGGCGGCGCGCTCGGTGTGAACGGAGTCGCGGCCGCGGCCCAGTCACCCGGCGTCGTGCTGCTCGACGGCGAAGGCCAGGTGATCCGACCGGCGGTCTTGCACGCGGATCGTGATGTGGCCCGCGTGGCGGACTCACTCGTCGAATCACTCGGCGGACCCGAAGCGTGGATCAGTGCGACAGGGTCGGTTCCCGATTCGTGGCCGGCGATTGCGCGCCTCGCATGGTTGAGGCGCACGGAACCGGAGTCGTTCGCGCGCATCGCGAAGGTCATGTCGCCGCATGACTGGTTGACGTTCCGCCTCAGCCGCAAGGTGGTGACCGATCGTGGTGACGCGTCGACCACGGGCTTCTACTCACCTCGCGATGGAGAGTGGCGCACCGACATCCTCGGCCTCGTGGATCCCGACAAGAGCTGGGGACCGTGCTTGCCGCGGGTGCTCGAAGCGAGTGGATCCGCCGGTGATCGTGAGGGCGTGACCATCGCCGCGGGCACGGGAGCGACGATGGCGCTCGCGCTCGGGCTCGCGCTCCAGCCGCGTGACGTCGTCGTGTCACTCGAACCCGCACGGGTGTTCTCGCTTCGAGAGCGGCCGACCGAAGATGTCAGCGGGCGAGTTGTCGGGCTCGCCGATGTGACGGGTCGTTTTCTCCCGGTGGTCCGCGCGAGCGGGCCTGCGCTCCTCGATGCGTTTTCTGGCGTGCTCGGCGTCGACCCGAGCCGGTTCGACCGGCTCGCACTCGAAGCGCCCCCGGGTGCGCGCGGGATCACACTGCTGCCCGAGGAGTCGGCGGCGCCCGGCCGTCCCGCGCGTCCGGGTGTGCTGACGGGTTTCGATTCCAGTGCCACGCCGTCGTTGATCGCGCGTGCCGCGGTCGAGGGTGTCGCACATCGTCTCCTCGATGACATCGACGCGTTGCGACAGGCGGACGTGCCGGTCGGTGGACGAATGATCCTGGTCGGCGCGAGCCGCAGCCACGCCCTCTCCCAGGTGCTCGCCGACCTCTCTCGGCGACCGGTCGCGGTCCCGAAGGGCAACCGTGTCGTGGCCGGCGCGTGCGTGCTCGCCGCGTCCGCCGTGACCGGCGCGCCGCCCGGGGAGATCGCCGACGCGTGGCGCCTGGACCGCGCTCGCGAGCTCGAACCAGACCCGAATGCCGATGCCGAGGAGCTGCGCGCCTCCTACCGACAGGCCACGGCTGATCGGAGGCAGTAGCTCAGGAGCGTGCCTTGCGCTTCCGGTGCCACCGCACGCCGCCTTCGAGCGCGGCGAGGATCGTGTCGTTGTCGCGTGACAGGCGGTGGTGTACCCAGCGCTCGAGCCCGAGGCGCCGCATCCACGGGTTGAACGTCTCGTACGTCTCTTTGAAGTGCACGCGGGTGCGACCGTTTCCGAGGTCAACGAGGCGCGTGTGCCCGGTGGCGCGGGACCACAACGGCTTGCCGACCGCGTCGTAGCGCCACGACTCGAACGGCTTCACCTCGGTGAGCCACTCCCACGACTGGCCCACGCCGCCCGAGCCGAGGATGCGGGGGACGGGGAAGTGGCAGTGACGCACGAGCCCTTCGCCGATCTCGTCGCCCGGGTGGAGGATGTCGATGCGGGTGTTCACATCACGCGGCTGAGGACGGTCATCGCCGCGGTACCAGAAGACCTCCCACACCTCTTCGGGTGGCGCGTCGAGCTCGACCGAGAAGTGGTGCTCTTGCACGAGGCCGAATGTACCGTGGCCCCGTGGCGTCATCACCCGGGGTCGAGCCGAAGTCCAAACCACAGATCAGCGATTCGTTGCTCGACCTGGTCGGGAACACGCCGCTCGTTCGTCTCGGCCGCGTCGGCGCCGACCTCTCGTGCGACCTCGTCGCGAAGCTCGAGATGTTCAACCCCGGCGGGAGCGTGAAGGATCGACCCGCGATCGCGATGATCGACGACGCCGAACGCAAGGGACTCTTGAAGCCAGGCGGCACGATCGTCGAGCCGACGTCGGGCAACACCGGTGTGGGGCTCGCGATCGTCGCGGCGCACCGCGGATACAAGTGCGTGTTCGTGATGTCCGACAAGATGAGCGACGAGAAGGTCGCGCTGCTGCGGGCGTACGGCGCGGAAGTGGTGGTGTGCCCGACGGCAGTGCCGCCGGAGCACCCCGACTCGTACTACTCAGTTGCCGACCGGCTCACGAACGAGATCCCTGGCGCGTTCCGTCCGAACCAGTACTACAACGACGCGAACCCGGCCGAGCACGAGCGCAGCACGGGCCCGGAGGTCTGGGACCAGACGGCCGGACGGATCACGCACTTCGTGGCCGGTGTCGGCACCGGCGGCACGATCACCGGGGTGGCGCGCGCGCTCAAGGCGAAGAACCCGGACATCCAGGTGATCGGCGCCGATCCCGAAGGGTCGGTGTTCTCGGGCGGCACCGGTCGGCCGTACCTCGTCGAGGGTGTCGGCGAGGACTTCTGGCCGCCCACGTACGACCCCGCGCTCGTCGACCGCACGATCATGGTGAGTGACGCGGAGTCGTTCGCGGCGGCGCGGCGCGTCACGCATGAAGAAGGTCTGTTGATCGGTGGGTCCGGTGGCACCGCGGTGCACGCCGCCCTTGTGGTTGGCGCCGAGCTCGGGCCAGAGGACCTCGTTGTCGTGCTGCTTCCTGACTCCGGTCGCGGCTACATGTCGAAGATCTTCAACGAAGAGTGGATGATGCGCTTCGGCTTCCTGCGGGCCGACGGACCGGTCGCGGGCGACGTGCTCGCCGTGAAGCAGTCCGCGCATGACGGGGCCGCGATCCCCGATCTCGTGCTCGTGACGCCCGACGAGCCGGCGCGTCACGCGTTCGCGCTCATGCGCGACCTCGGCGTCTCGCAGGTGGTAGTGAGCGTCTCCAAGGAGCCGCCGCTGGCGGCCAAGGAAGTCAGCGGCACGCTCACTGAGCTCCAGCTGATGGACAAGGCGTTCCTCGATCCGAGCGTGCTCGACCGCCCGGCTGGCGAGGTGATGGAGCCGGCGCTGCCGATGGTCGGCATCGGTGAGGCAGTGACCGACGTGGTCGATCACCTCGACCGCGCACCGGGCGTGCTCGTGCTCGACGGTGGTCACCCGATCGGCGTGCTCACCACGCACGACGTCCTCGGCTTCCTCGCGGCAAGGTCTCCCGGATGAGCCCACAGGTCGGGGACGGGTTCGAGACGCGGGCGGTGCATGCCGGGCAACCGGCCGATCCGCAGACCGGAGCCGTGATCCCACCGATCTCGCTCGCGACGACGTTCGCCCAATCCCGAGCAGGTGAGCACTCGGGCTACGAGTACGCGCGCACAGGGAACCCCACGCGTCGCGCGCTCGAGGAGTGCATCGCCTCACTGGAGGGTGGTGCACATGGCCTCGCGTTCGCGAGTGGCATGGCAGCAGAAGACACCGTGCTGCGCGCACTTCTGGGACCGGGCGACCACGTCGTGCTCCCGAACGACGCGTATGGCGGCACGTACCGACTGATCTCACAGGTGCTGGGGCCGACCGGGGTGGAATGGACTGCGGCCGACCTCTCGGATCCCGACGCGCTTGCCGGCGCCGTCACCGATCGTACGAAGGTGGTGTGGGTCGAGACGCCGACGAACCCGTTGTTGTCATGCGTCGACCTTGCGGCGGTCGCGGAGGTCGCGCACGCGGGCAGCGCCAAGGTCGTGGTCGACAACACGTTCGCGACGCCGTACCTCCAGCAGCCGCTAGCACTGGGTGCTGACGTCATCGTGCATTCCAGCACGAAGTACCTCGGCGGCCACTCCGACGCGGTCGGCGGACTCGTCGTGCTCGACGACGACGAGCTCGGTGAGCGGCTGGCCTACCTCCAGAACGCCGTTGGCGCGGTCCCGTCGCCGTTCGACTGCTACCTCGTGCTGCGCGGGATCAAGACGTTGCCGGTGCGGATGGATCGTCACTGCGACAACGCGCGGGCGGTGGTGGCACGACTCAGCGAGCACCCCGGCGTCGCGAGCGTCCGCTACCCCGGACTCCCGACGCACCCCGGCCATGACGTGGCGCGCCGGCAGATGCGCGACTTCGGCGGGATGGTGAGCTTCCTCGCGGCGGGCGGCGAAGCCGCGGCACTCGCGCTCGTCAGCAGGACGCGCCTGTTCACGTTGGCGGAGTCACTCGGCGCGGTCGAGTCGCTCATCGAGCACCCGGCGCGCATGACGCATGCATCGGTCGAGGGCTCACCACTCGCCGTCGATCCCGCGCTCGTGCGCATCAGCGTCGGCATCGAATCCGCCGAAGACCTCGTCGCCGACCTCACACAGGCTTTGGACGCCGTGGCCTGACTCCCGCGCGGGCTTTTCGGCACGCTGAGTGTTGTGATGCAACAACCAGCGTGCCGAAAACCCCTGACGTCACGACTTCTGGCCGGTGAGCCTTCGCTGCTTGAACTGGGCGCGGATGTAGTCGCGGTTCATGAGCGCGATGAAGTCGATGCTGATCTCCTTCGGACACACCGCCTCGCACTCACGGTGGTTCGTACACGACCCGAAGAACTCCTCCATGGTGTCGACCATGTCGATCACTCGTGACCAGCGTTCGGGCTGGCCCTGTGGCAGCAGGTTGAGGTGCTGGATCTTCGCGGCGGTGAACAGCTGCGCTGCGCCGTTCGGGCACGCAGCCACGCACGCGCCGCAACCGATGCACGCAGCTGCGTCCATCGCGGCGTCCGACACCTCTTTCGGCACGAGGATGAGGTTCGCCTCTGACGCGGTGCCCGTCGGTGCCGTGATGTAGCCACCGGCTTCGACGATCCGGTCGAACGCGGAGCGGTCGACCACCAGGTCCTTGATGATCGGGAAAGCGTTGGCGCGCCACGGCTCGACAGTGATGGTGGCGCCGTCCTCGAACTTGCGCATGTGCAGCTGACACGTGGCGGTGCCCGATTCGGGACCATGCGCGCGCCCGTTGATCATCATCGAGCACGAGCCGCAGATGCCCTCGCGGCAGTCGTGGTCGAACGCGACCGGCTCTTCGCCCTTTTCGATGAGCTGCTCGTTGAGCACGTCGAACAGCTCGAGGAACGACATGTCGGGGCTGACTTCGTCGACCTCGTAGATCTGGAACGAGCCGCCGTCGTTCGGGCTGCGCTGGCGCCAGACGTTGAGCGTCACTTTCACTTGTACGACCTCTGGCTCGGGTGGGCGTACTCGAACTCGAGCGCTTCCTTGTGGAGCGCGGGCTGCGCGTGGTCGCCGGTGTGCTCCCACGCGGCGACGTACGAGAACTCGTCGTCGTGGCGGAGTGCCTCGCCGTCTTCGGTCTGGTGCTCGACGCGGAAGTGGCCGCCGCAGCTCTCCTCGCGGTGCAGCGCGTCGCGGCACAGCAGCTCGCCGAACTCGAGGAAGTCGGCAACACGCCCGGCCTTCTCGAGCGACTGGTTGAACGACTCGTTCTCGCCGAGCACTCGCACGTTGCGCCAGAACTCGCTGCGCAGCTCGGGAATCTCGGCGATGGCCTTCTCAAGGCTCTCGGCGCTGCGAGCCATGCCGCAGTCGTCCCACATGATCTTGCCGAGCTCGCGGTGGAACCAGTCGACCGAGCGCGTGCCCTTCACCGAGAGCATCTGCTTCACCTGGTCGCTCACTGCCGACTCGACCTCGGCGAACGCGGGGTCGTCGGTCGGCACCGGATCCTCACCGAGCAACGGTGCGAGCCCGTCGCCGATCGTGTTCGGGAGGATGAAGTACCCGTCGGCGAGGCCTTGCATCAGCGCACTCGCCCCGAGTCGGTTGGCCCCGTGGTCGGAGAAGTTCGCTTCGCCCAGCACGTAGAGGCCGGGCACGTTCGACATCAGGTTGTAGTCAACCCAGAGGCCACCCATCGTGTAGTGGACGGCGGGGTAGATGCGCATCGGTGCTACGTAGGGGTCTTCGCCGGTGATGCGCTCGTACATCTGCATCAGGTTGTCGTAGCGCTCGTCGATCACATCGCGTCCGACGCGCGCGATCGCGGTGCTCAGATCGAGGTAGACGCCATTCTTCTGCGGCCCGACACCGCGGCCCGCGTCGACCTCGTGCTTGGCAGCACGGGACGCGACGTCGCGGGGTACGAGGTTGCCGAACGCGGGGTAGCGGCGCTCGAGGTAGTAGTCGCGCTCTTCCTCGGGGATCTGGTTCGGTGGGCGCTCGTCGCCGAACTCCTTCGGCACCCAGATGCGACCGTCGTTGCGCAGCGACTCGCTCATCAGCGTGAGCTTCGACTGGAAGTCGTCGCTCGCGGGGATGCAAGTGGGGTGGATCTGAGTGAAGCATGGGTTTGCCATGTAGGCGCCACGCTTGTGGGCGCGCCAGATCGCGGTGACGTTCGACGCCATCGCGTTGGTAGAAAGGAAGAAGACGTTGCTGTAGCCGCCCGTCGCGAGCACGACCGCGTGCCCGGAGAACGAGCGCACCGCGCCGCTCACGAGGTTGCGGGTGACGACACCGACTGCACGTCCGTCCTTGATGACGAGGTCGAGCATCTCGGTGCGCTCGTGGAGCTCGACGTTGCCAAGGTGCACCTGACGGGCAAGTGCCTGGTACGCACCGAGCAGCAGCTGCTGACCGGTCTGGCCGCGGGCGTAGAACGTGCGCGATACCTGCGCGCCGCCGAACGAGCGGTTGTCGAGCAGGCCGCCGTACTCGCGGGCGAACGGCACGCCCTGCGCGACGCACTGGTCGATGATGTTCACGCTCAGCTCGGCGAGCCGGTACACGTTGGCCTCGCGGGCGCGGTAGTCGCCGCCCTTGATGGTGTCGTAGAAGAGACGGTGCACGCTGTCGCCGTCGTTCCGGTAGTTCTTGGCCGCGTTGATCCCACCCTGCGCGGCGATGCTGTGCGCCCGGCGCGGCGAGTCGTGGAACGTGATCATCGTGACCGCGTACCCGAGCTCCCCGAGCGTCGCGGCGGCCGACGCGCCAGCGAGACCGCTGCCCACGACCACGATGCGGAACTTCCGCTTGTTGGCCGGGTTGACGAGCTTCACGTCGAACTTGTGGTTGCTCCACTTGTCGGCGATCGGCCCCTCAGGGATGCGACCGTTGAGTCCGTTGGCCGCGGAGCCGGCGGCTTTGCCGACCGGCGGAGCAGGAGCCGCAGCTGGTCCAGGCGACCAATGCAGGCGCGTCATGGGTAGATCCCCGTTGTGATGATGAGCGGGATCGCCACGTTGCCGGTGGTGATCGCGCCGGCGAAGCCCATCGCGAAGTAGCGCCGCCAGGCGTTGTAGCGGGGGTTGTTGAGACCGAGGCTCTGGAACATCGACCACGCGCCGTGGAAGATGTGGATGCCGAGCGCGAGATTGGCGACGATGTATGCGATCGCAACCGGGACGCGCTCGAAGCTCGCAATCATGTTTCGATAGACGTTGCCGCTCTCGTATCCCGGGTTCACCGTCCCGAACGTGAGGTCGAGTAGGTGGAAGATCACGAAGAGGAGGACGATGACGCCGGTCCAACGCATCGTGCGAGAGGCGAAGTCGGCAGCCACGTAGTCGCGCGGGGACCGGTAGGCCTGGGGACGGGCGCGGCGGTTCATCATCGTCAGCTGGTAGGCCGCGACGATGTGGATGACGAACGCGCCAAGCAGCACGATCCGCATGCCCCAGAGCAACACCTCGTGGGGGAGTGCGGGCTCGCCGAGCTCGCGCAGCCACTCGGCGTAGTGGTTGATGTCGTCCTTGCCGAGGAAGACCTTCAGGTTCCCGACGAGGTGCGCGAGCACGTAGCCGAGCAAGATGATGCCGCTGATCGCCATGAGCCACTTCTTGGCGATGGCGGAGCGGTAGAAGGTGACGACGAACGGCGCGGGGCGACGACGCGTGCTCGCTGGAGCGTCGGTCAGATCCCCCGCGACTTTCGTCATCATTCCTCCCGGCCAGCGTTCGGCCAGCACTTCGACGCTAGCGCCAGAAGTTGCCGAATTTCCGATCCGGGTATGCACTGGGCAATGCAACGGCGGCTTTGCCGACCGCTGCATTTCGCGAGAGTCCGAAGCTTGCGAGGGCGACCAGAGAAGCCGGGTACGCTCCCGCGCCGTCCCCCGAAGGAGCACGCATCCATGACTCGACCCGGCACCCTCGGTGAGCTTCGTGCGAGCGGTTGGGTGTCGCGGCCCGTCAAGCAGGAAGTGCGCGAGAACGCGGTGCGGCGCATCAGCGAGCGCCAGCCCGTCGTCAGCGGTGTCGTCGGCTACGAGGAGACCGTGCTCCCGCAGCTCGAGAACGCGCTGCTCGCGAGCCACGACGTGATCTTCCTCGGTGAGCGCGGGCAGGCGAAGACCCGCATGATCCGCTCGCTCATCGGTCTGCTCGACGAGTGGGTGCCGATCGTCGCCGGCAGCGAGATCAACGACGATCCGTACGAGCCCATCTCGCACCACGCGCGTGTGCTCGTGGCCGAACGAGGCGACGAAGCGCCCATCGAGTGGGTGCACCGCGAGCGCCGCTTCGGCGAGAAGCTCGCGACGCCCGACACGTCGATCGCCGACCTCATCGGCGAGGTCGACCCGATCAAGGTGGCCGAGGGCCGGTACCTGTCCGACGAGCTCACGATCCACTACGGCCTCGTGCCGCGGACCAACCGCGGCATCTTCTCGATCAACGAGCTCCCCGACCTCGCCGAGCGCATCCAGGTGGGCCTGCTCAACGTGCTCGAGGAGCGCGACGTGCAGATCCGGGGCTACAAGATCCGGCTGCCGCTCGACCTGATGCTCGTGGCGTCGGCCAACCCCGAGGACTACACGAACCGGGGGCGCATCATCACCCCGCTCAAGGACCGATTCGGCGCCCAGATCCGCACGCACTACCCGCTCGACGTCGACATCGAGATGGACGTCGTCGAGCAGGAGGCGGTGATCCACGAGCCCGACGGCGTGCGCGTGTCGGTGCCGCCGTTCATGGCCGAGATCGTCTCGGAGATGAGCCAGCAGGCGCGCCGCTCACCGCACATCAACCAGCGGTCGGGCGTGTCGGTGCGCATGTCGGTCGCGAACTACGAGACGCTCGTGGCCAACGCGACGCGTCGGGCGCTGCGCAACGGTGAAGACGAGGTCGTGCCGCGGGTCAGCGACCTCGAGTCGCTGGCGTCGAGCACGGCCGGGAAGCTCGAGTTCGAGACCGTCGACGACGGGCGCGAGGAGCAGGTGCTCGAGCGAGTCGTCAAGGCAGCCGTGCTGGAGACGTTCCGCGCGAACTGCAAGCCCGAGAAGATGACTGAGCTCGTCACTGCGTTCGACGAGGGGCTCATCGTGCACACCGGCGACGACGTGCCCGCCGCGGAGTATGCCAAGTTGCTGTCCGATCTTCCGGGTCTGCGCGGCACGCTCAAGGACCTCGAAGTGGGGGAGACGCCCGCCGGTGTCGCGTCGGCCGTCGAGTTCATCCTCGAGGGCTTGCACCTCTCGAAGCGGCTCAACAAGGACGCCACTGGAGGCAAGGCCGCGTACCGCGGTCGCGGCGGACCGACGAGCTAGAAGCCGCCGCCGCTGTCGTACACACCGCACGCCTGGTTGGCGTAGCGGTTCACGTCGTCGACGGCCTCACGCACGGCGGGATCGTCCCTGATCGACGGATCGTCCTCGACGCGCTCGAGTGAGTCGAAGAACAGCGCGGCGTCGTCCTCGATGTCGGGCGGCGCGGTGCGGGCGAGCTCGGCGACGAGCTCGATCTGACGCTCGAGGTCGACCTTGCCCTGCTCGAGCTCACGCTCCAAGTGGCTGTCGTACCGATCCGCAGCCCGGCAGAACGCCTTCGACGCCTCCAGCTGCTCGGACGACGAACACCCGGCAACGAGCAACACCGTCACCAGAAGGAGACCGATCCGCCGCACGTCGTCAGTCTCTCTGCCCGTTCTCGCCTCACCCCAATCGAGCGGCCCGTGGCGAGGTGCGGGATACGGTGGCGGATGGCGTTGTTGGGCCGTCGCCGCAGGGATCGCGACAAGCGGGGGTTCCGCTATTCCGCATGGGATGGCACCCAACGGGGGTTCGACCTCGACGCCGACGCGCTGCTCGACGAGATGACCGACGACCTGCTGTACCACGGCGACCTGCACGCGTCGCTGCGTCGTCTCATGCAGCAGGGGATGCAGGACCGCAACGGCGAGCAGCTGATGGGCTTGCGCGACATGCTCCAGAAGCTGCGCGAGCGCCGCAAGGAGATGCTCGAGCACTACGACCTCGGCGGCGTCTATGAGGAGATCGCGGAGCAGCTGCGCGAGATCGTGGACCAGGAGCGCGAAGGCATCGAACGGCGCATCGACGAAGCGCTCCAGTCCGGTGACCGCCGCCGCCAGGAGATCGTCGACGACCTCGCCAAGGAGCGCCGCGAGCAGCTCGATCAGCTCCCGCCCGACCTCGCCGGCAAGGTCGAGTCGCTCCAGCAGTACGACTGGATGGACGACGCGGCGCGCCAGCGGTTCGAAGAGCTGATGGAACAGCTCAAGAACCAGCTGATGCAGAGCTACTTCAACCAGATGTCCGAAGGCATGCAGAACATGGATCCCGAGCGCATACAGCGGATGAAGGACATGATGGCCGAGCTCAACCAGATGCTCGAACAGCGCGAGCGCGGCGAGGAACCCGACTTCAAGGGCTTCATGGAGCGCTACGGCGACTTCTTCCCGCAGAACCCGCAGTCACTCGACGAGCTGCTCGAGCAGATGGCGCAGTCGATGGCGCAGATGCAGCAGCTGCTCAACTCGATGACGCCCGAGCAGCGCGCGCAGCTCCAAGGCCTGGCCGAATCGCTGCTCGAAGACATGGACCTGAGGTGGCAGGTCGACCAGCTCTCACGCAACCTCCAGCAGGCGTTCCCCAACCTGCCGTGGGAGCGCAGCATGAACTTCCAGGGCGACAACCCACTCTCCATGGGTCAGATGCCGGGCCTGCTTGACGCGCTCGGCGACATGGACGACCTCGAGCACCTGCTCCGCCAGGCCACGCAGCCCGGTGAGCTGGCCGAGGTCGACATCGATCGCGCCCGCGACCTTCTCGGCGACGACGCAGCCCGGTCACTCGAGCGACTGGCCGAGCTGGCCCGCATGCTCGAAGAGGCCGGCCTGATCGAGCAGCGCGAAGGCCGGATGGAGCTCACGCCCCGAGGCATCCGGGCCATCGGCCAGAAGGCGCTCGGTGATCTGTTCCGCAAGCTCATGAAGGACCGGGCCGGCAGGCACGACGTCGAGCGCACCGGCGTGGGGCACGACCCGGCGTACGAGCACAAGCCCTACGAGTGGGGCGACCCGTTCCACCTCAACGTCGAGGAGACGGTCAAGAACGCGATCTGGCGCCAGGGCTCGGGCACGCCCGTGCGTCTCACGCCCGACGACTTCGAGGTCGAGCGCACCGAGGTCGTGTCGCGCAGCGCGACGGTGCTGCTGCTCGACGTCTCGCTTTCGATGCCGATGCGCGACAACTTCCTGTCGGCGAAGAAGGTCGCGATGGCGTTGCACGCGCTCATCACGAGCCAGTTCCCGCGCGACTACTTCGGTCTCGTGAGCTTTGGACGAGTCGCGCGCGAGGTGCCGCCCGACCGTCTGCCCGAGATGAGCTGGGACTTCGAGTGGGGCACCAACATGCACCACGCGCTCCTGCTCGCGCGCCGGATGCTGTCGAAGCAGACGGGCACGAAGCAGGTGATCATGGTCACCGACGGGGAGCCGACTGCGCACATCATGCCGAACGGTCACCCCGACTTTCAGTACCCGCCGTCACCTACGACGATCGAGGAGACGCTGAAGGAAGTGATGCGGTGCACGCGTGACGGCATCCGCATCAACACCTTCATGCTCGACGAGAGCTACTACCTCCGGAACTTCGTCGAGCGCATGATGCAGCTGAACCGTGGCCGCGCGTTCTTCACGACGCCCGACACCCTCGGCGACTACGTGCTCGTCGACTTCCTCGAACAACGCCGCTCGCGCAAAGCGAGCTAACGCTAGAGATTTGAGAACGTACGCACGAGTCCGAGCACGATCCAGAGCATCGCCAACAGCGAACAGTACGAGCCCGCAGCGGCAGGCGGCAGGCGGCAGCCGGCCTGAAGACGTCGATGAGGTTCTTGAGGTAGGGCACGTCTTGGGTGACGCGGTCGTGCGCGAGCTCAAGTGATCGGGAACCACCACAGCATCGACATCAAGCCGATCAACAGCGCCATCGAACCGAGCACCACGCCGGCGATCGCCTGGTACCGACCTTGGCGCTCGGTCGCGCTCGCGGTCGCCGCGCAGCCGATCCACCCGAGGACGACGGCGATGAACCCCAGCGGGACGCTCAACAGCCAGAGGATCGATGCGACGAGACCGACGATCCCGCAGATCAGTGAGGCGAGCGCGACACCGGTGCGTTGCGGCGGTGCGTAGGCCGGGGGGTACGGCGGATGCTGCGGGTACGGGGACTCGACGGGAGCGGTCATGGCTTCCTCCAGACATCAGGTGATGACCGGGGAAGCGCGTGCCGCGGGGACGACGGAACCGGGACCCCGCGCTGGCTCAGCCGTGACCTCTAGCCCGACAGTTCTCGTTCGTAGGCGGCGAGGGTGGCGTCGTCGAAGCAGACGAACCTGATCAGCTGGATCCCGGGCGGGGCGTCGTGGCGGCAGGTGCGTACGGCCACCTCCGTGGCCTCCACCAGCGGGTAGCGGTAGATCCCGGTGCTGATGGCCGGGAAGGCGATCGACTGGGCGCCGGCCTCCGCGGCCACTTCGAGGGACCGGCGGTAGGCCGATGCCAGCAGCTCGGGCTCGTCCTGCTCGCCGCCCGACCACACCGGCCCGACGGCGTGGACGATGAAGCGGGCCGGGAGGGCGAACCCAGGCGTCACCACGGCGCCGCCGGTGGGGCAGCCACCGATCGCCGAGCAGGCCTCGGCCAGTCCGGGCCCGGCGGCGGCGAAGATCGCCCCGCAGACCCCGGCGCCACGGGCCAACCCGGCGTTGGCGGCGTTCACGACGGCGTCCGTGGCCTCCGCGGTGATGTCGCCCAGGGCGGCGCGGAGGCGGGGTGGCACACCTCCACGGTAGGGCCGACCGGCGCACATGGCGTCAGATCAACGCTCGCGCCGAAGAAATCTCACCGGAAAAACGGATAAAACCGGACAATTGCCCGCGGGACGTGCAAGTTCCCCTTGCGCCCGCTCGTCGGGCTGGGTCAGAGTAACACTGTTGTAATTCCATCGGGGTCATTCGGAGAGGGAACAGCCGGTGAACGTGACGGATTTCATCCAGCTGGTGCAGGCCGAGAGCGACGAGAGCAGCCAGCGCTGGCAAGAGCGGGCCAACTGCCTGGGGGTCGATCCCGACCTCTTCTTCCCGGAGCGCGGGGCGTCTACCCGTGAGGCCAAGGCCGTCTGCCGGGGCTGCGAGGTTCGGGTCGAGTGCCTCGAGTACGCCCTAGCCCACAGCGAGAAGTTCGGGATCTGGGGTGGCCTCAGCGAGCGGGAACGGAGACGAGTTCGCCGCCAGCGGGCCCTGGAGCGCCGCCGCCTCGCCAGCGCCTAGGCCAGCGCCGACCCGGGGCTAGGCGCTCGGTGGGGCTTCGCCTCCCGAGCGCCGGCAGGAGCCGGAGCTTGCGGAGGCGACCAGAGATCTAAGTCTGGGTCTGGGCCCGGGCGACGACCCGGGCCTCGATGGTCTGGCGGTCCTCGAGGCCCGACCACGCTCGGAACTCGGTCGAGCAGCGCTCGAGCTCCGCCCTCGGCATCAGGCCGACGAGCTCCACCCGGGTGATCTCCCAGTCGTCCTTGCCCGCCAACCGGCGGACCGTCGTGACGGCGTCCTGCACCCCTGTCACCGGCAGGTCGACCAGGTTCATCGACACCTGCGCCGCACCTTCGGACTCCATCAGCAGACCCAGCGCCCGTACGCCCGGCATCCCGCCGTCGAGCTCGCGCACCTCTCTGGCCAGACGACGAGCCACGAGCACATCGTTGGTGTCGAGCCAGCAGTTCACCGCGACCAGCGGCGGCCGGGCCCCGACGGCCACGGCCCCGAGCGTCGGGTGCGGGTGTGCCGGGCCGATGTCGGGTGTCCGCTTGGTGAACGCGTCGGCTCGCAGCTCTGGCAGCGATCGCCGCTTCGGGTCCGCGTCGTCGTAGAAGAAGACCGGCACCGCGAGCTCTTCGACGGCCCACAACGCGAAGGCCGCGGCCGCGTCGGCCGCGATGTCGGGGTCCTCCTCGAGCGCGACGAACGGCACGACGTCGATCACGCCGACCCGCGGGTGCACACCCTCGTGTGCGGTGAGATCGACTCGCGCCGCCGCCACCTGCGCGAGCGCGCACACGGCCGTCTCGCTGTCACGCAGACCGGGTCCGGCCAACGTGAACACGGAACGGTGGTGGTCTTGATCGGAGTGCACGTCGAGCAGCGAGTCGCCGCACGCGGCCGCCAGCGCGTCGAGCACGGCCGCGTCGCGACCCTCCGCGATGTTCGGCACGCACTCGAGCATGTCTCTAGTCTGCCGAAATGCGTCTGGGCCTTGCGTTGCCGCAGTACGACTACTCGGTGAGAGGAGAGTCGCCGATCACCCTGCCAGTCGTGGCGGAATACGCCCGCACTGCTGAAGCAGCCGGCTACGACTCGCTGTGGCTGTCCGACCATCTCTTCCTCGACCTCGCCAAGTACGGCGGGTCCGACGAGCGCCACGGCGCGCTCGAGCCGATCGCCACGCTCGGCGCGCTCGCGCAGGTCGTGCCGCGAGTGCGGCTCGGAACGCTCGTGCTGTGCGAGGCGCTCCGGCCGCCGTCGGTGCTGGCCAAGGCGCTCGCCACGCTCGACTGCGTGACGGGTGGGCGCCTCGACATCGGCCTCGGCGCCGGCTGGTACGAACCGGAGTACGAGGCCATCGGGATGGCGATGCCCCCACCGGGAGCGCGGCTGCGCCGACTTCGGGAAGCGACCGAGCTCGTCTGCGCGCTCCTCGAAGGCGGGAAGGTGACGCACCAGGGTGAGTTCTTCGCGACCGACGAGGCGTGCGTCGACCCCACACCGATCCAACAGCCGCGGCCGCCGGTGTTCCTCGGCGGCAAGGGCGACAAGCTGCTCGCGACCGTCGCGGCCGTGTCCGACGGCTGGAACACCTGTTGGGCGTGGACGCCGGACGACTACCGCGAGCGCGTGGAGGTGCTCGAGCGTGCGTGCGCCGACGTCGGACGCGACCCTTCGACCGTCACCCGCTCACTCGGCCTCTACGCCCTCGTGGGTGAGGACGAGGCTGACCTCGCCGCGCGCTTCGACCGGCTGCGCGAGCGAAGCCCGAAGGGAGTGCTCGACACGTCGCTCGATGAGTGGCGCGTCGGCCGGCTCGTCGGCACGGTCGAGCAGGTGCGGGAGCAGGCGACCCGATGGGCCGGTCTCGGCGTCGAGGAGCTGATCCTCGGCGCTGGCGCGGTGCCCTTCCATGTGGGCGCGATGGAGGACGTCACCGCCCTCGCCGAGGTGCTCAAGGGGTAGGTGCGGCCGCCGAGCAGAGCGAGTGCGACCCGGCATATAGGGTGTCTGCGAACCCCAGGGAGGTCAAATGTTCGCCGTGTCTGTAGGTCCGACCGAGCTCCTCATCGTCCTGGGCATCATCTTGTTGCTGTTCGGCAGCACCCAGCTTCCGAAGCTGGCCCGCTCCATGGGTCAGGCCTCGAAGGAGTTCAAGAAGGGTGTCGCTGAGGGCGCCACCGACGAGGACTCCGGCACCACCACCTAGCCGTCCCGCGGCGCTCGATCGCCGCGCTCGGGAACCAGACGGCCAACCGCGTCGTTCTTGTGATGGCCGACGGCATCCCCACGTGGGAAGAGGTCGCCCGTGATCACGGGGGACTCCTCTATCGCGTGGCGTACCGCCTGGCTGGGAACCATGAAGACGCCCAGGATCTGGTGCAGGAGGCACTGCTCCGAGTCCGAAAGGGCCTCGAGCGCTACGAGTTGGGGTCCCTGGAAGGCTGGTTGGCCCGCATCGTGACGAACGTGTTCCTCGACGACGTGCGCCGCAAGCAGCGGCGACCGACCGACGCGCTCCCCGACGACGCGGAGCGAGTGCTGCCCGAGAGCCCGTCGGCTGAAGATGCCAGCGCGCAACTCGCTGACGAGATCCAGGCCGCGATCGCGGCACTCCCGGAGGAGTTCAGGGTCCCCGTCGTGCTGTGCGACGTCGCTGACCAGTCCTACGAGCAGATCGCCGCCGCGCTCGACGTGCCGCTCGGCACAGTGCGCTCGCGCATCCACCGTGGTCGCGGCTTGCTGCGCGACGCGCTGAAGGACTTTGAGCTGTGAACGACGAGTCCCTCCTCTCGGCGTACGTCGACGACGAGCTCGACGCGACGACGCGCGCAGAAGTCGAAGCGCGCGTCGCGGAGTCCGACGAGCTACGCGTGGTGCTCGACGACGTGCGCGCGATGCGCAGCGTGGTGCGTGGGCTCCCCGATGTCACCGCGCCCGCTGGCTTCTGGGAGCGGATGCTGGCGGCGGATGCCGACGAGGTCGTGTCGCTCGCGGACGAGCGGCGGCGGCGTCGACCGCGGACGCGCTGGTCGTTTGCTGGGGCTGCCGCGGCCGCGGCGATCATTGGCGTGGCCGCGATCCCGCAGCAAGAGCCGGTGCAGCCGCGCCTCGCAACGCTCACTCAGTCGCACTCCGACCGTGCGTCGCTCGACAACGACGTGGTCATCAACCTCGCGGGGGTCGTGGTGTCGCAGGATCTGGCGCCGTGATCGGAACGCGGCGCGCGCGACCCGCGCTCGCGGTCGTCATCGTTGCCACCACGGTGTGGTTGCCGGCTGTTCACGCCGGCGCGGGCACCCCTGATCGCGCGGAGAGGCTCTTGAAGCGCGCGCGTGAGGTGTCGGCAGAAGGGTCCTACGCCGGCATCGTCGAGGTCACCTGGCGCGACGACACGGGCACGACACAGTCGCAGCGCACGATCGCGCAAGGAGTCGAAGGCACGTTCGTCATCGGGATGGGTGTGCAGAGCAGCCACGGCGTCGGTGACGAGCGGTTCACGAAGGGCGAAGGCGACCCGACGCACGCGGAAGCAGGCAGCGGAGCCAAGAAGGCCCCGGCGCCCGGCGCGGCCTGGGAGCTCGAGGTCGTGGCCCGGCGACGGGTCGCGTACCGCCCCGCAGTCGTGATTGCGGCTCGCGACGACGACGGCCGCACGCGGGCGAAGTTCGCCGTCGACCGCGAGACGGGCCAACTCCTTCGAAGAGCGGTGCTGAATCGCAGCGGTGACGTCGTGCGGGTTGTCGAGTTCGTCGCGATCAACACCACCGACGACGACTCACCCCGTCCCCAAACGGAAGTGGCTGTCGGAGTGGGTGGCGTGGGCGAAGCCCCAGTCGCGATCGACGACGTCCCGTCTCGGTTCACCGTGCGCGAGGAGATGGGCGGATACCGACTCCTCGGCCGCTATCAGCACCCCGACGGCGGGATCCAGCATTACTACGGCGACGGTCTGTTCACGCTGTCGGTGTTCCAGTCCGAAGGCGTCGTCGCGTGGGACGCGCTGCCCGATGGAGATCCCGCGAGCATCGAAGGGCTGCGTAGTCGCGTCTATTCGACCGCCTCAGGGACGATCGTCGTGTGGGGACAAGACGGCCTCGTGATGACCGTCATCGGTGACGGGCCGCGCGATCAGGTGATGGCAGCGGTGGCCGACGTCAGCGGTCGCGCCGACGAAGGATCTTGGCTCGACGACGCGGTCGACTTTGTGCTTGGTCCGTTCGACTGGGAGTGATGTTGCCGAACACGTGCGTGCACGCTTCTCGGCTTGCACGACCTGACTCCACGCTTCACCTTCGAGTACGAAGCTCATGCTCTGAAGGTACGCCCGTCTCGCGACGAAGTCATCGTGACGCCCGTCACCATGAGCAGGCACTGTATGAACACAGGAAGGTGACGCGCGTCACCGTTCGGTACACCTGCTTGTCACCGAGTGGGCGGCGGATGACACCCGACGCGGGCCCGACGAGGCCGGAGGAGCTAGCGGCCGGCGGTGATGCCCCGCTGGCGCAGGATGCGCCGCCGCTCACGCTCGGAGCAGCCGCCCCAGACCCCGTGGTCGATCCGGTACTCGAGCGCGTATTCGAGGCATTCGTGCTGGACGGGGCACTCGAAGCACACCCGGCGAGCGCGCTCGACACCTACACCGTCCGACGGGAAGAACTCACCCGAGGCGGCTTCGCGGCACCGGGCCCGCAACATCCACGCGGGGGTCCGGTGGTCGGGGGGGAGGAGGGGGAGGTCGTCCATGGGGTTCAGAGGTGAAACGTAGGCCATCGGCGCCGGGTTCCCACACCGCCCCAGAAACGTCAGAAGAATCGGCGAGGATCAGGGAGCGAGCGCCCGCGGGCCGGGTACCCCGGTCCGCAGCGAGCGACCGACCGAAGGGTGATGGTTTCTCAGGATGATCTCAGCCCGATGTGGAACCTTCTGGGTGAGCCCGGCGTTGAGCCGATGACAGGTCGAGCCCCCACTTCCCCCCGAGGTGCCCAGTGACCGACGAACCGACCCCGCGGCGAACGCGCGCTGTCGCGAAACCCGCGCCGGCCTACCACAGCCGCCGTCACCACACCGTGCTGTCCGCGCTCGCGGGCGGGCTCGTCGGCGCGCTCGTCGCCGCGGGTGTGTTCGTCGCCGTCGACAACGACTCCACGACGATCGTGCAGTCACGCGGTGCCGATGCCGCGATCTCACGACCCGCGTCCGAGTTCGACGACGACACCGGCATCGCGGAGCTGCTCGCCGCGGCCGAGCCAGCCGTGGTTGCGATCACCGTGGGCGACGGGCCCGGAACCGGCGCCGGCGGTGCAGGCACCGGCTTCGTGATCACGGCCGACGGCTTCATCGTCACCAACAACCATGTGGTCGAGGGTCAGTCGCAGATCGAGGTCGCGTTCGTCGACGGCTCCACGCTGAGCGCCGACCTGGTCGGCCGCGACCCGTCCGTCGACCTCGCGGTGCTGAAGGTGGACGGGAGCGACCTCGCGTTCATCGAGCTCGGTGACTCCGACGCCGTGCAGGTGGGCGACGAGGTCATCGCCATCGGCAACGCGCTCGCGCTCGAAGGCGGCTTGAGCGTGACCCGAGGGATCATCTCAGGCACCAATCGCACGCTCGAAACCGACGCTGGCACGACGCTGGTCGGGATGCTCCAGACCGACGCCGCGATCAACTTCGGGAACTCCGGTGGTCCGCTCATCGATGCAGACGGCTTGGTGATCGGCGTGAACACCGCGATCGACGCCAGCGCGCAGAACGTCGGGTTCGCGATCCCGATTTCTAGAGCCGAGCCGGTGATCGAAGACCTCCGTGCCGGCCGCAAGCCCGCGTTCCTCGGCGTGTCGACGCAGAACGTCACGCCGGCGCTGGCGCGCGAGCTCGACCTCGCGGTCGAGGAGGGCGCCTACGTCGCGCAGGTCACCGCCGACACCCCCGCCGACGCGGCCGGCATTCGTGAAGGTGACGTGATCGTGCGCATCGGCGACGAGAACATCGACGAGTCGGCCGACGTGCTCACCGCCGTCCGCACGCACCGCCCCGGCGACACCGTCGAGGTCGAGATCGATCGCAACGGCGAACGCATCACCGTGGAAGCCACGCTCATCGAGCGCCCCGACGTCGAGACCGGCTGAAAGGTCACACAGAGGGTCGCGGTAGGGTGCGTCACATGACGATGACCAGCGAGGAGCTGGAGCAGCTCCCGCCGCAGGGGCACGTGAAGATCGTGTACCAGGGGCCCACGGCGCCTCATTGGGACGTCATCGGCGTGTTCGGTGACGGGCGCGTGATCGATGAGTTCCGTCAGCGCGCCGTCGCGCGTCTCCAGCTGCTCCCGCCCCACGACCCGCAGTTCCGCCGCAACCGCGAGCGCGTCAACCGTGACGCGGAGCGTGAACGGCTCGTCCTCGAGTGGGACCTCGGCTACGAGGAAGAGCCCGCTGCTCCCGCCGCGAGTGAGACGAACGAGGCGGAAGCGCCGGCCGAGGCCCCCCCGTCAGGGGAGTAGTCGCCTACCAGCGCTTCTCGAACCGGTTGCGCAGCAGCACAGCCATCAGGTTCGCGAGGAGCGTGATCACGAGCAGCACGATGATCGCGGCCGCAGTGAGGCTGATGGCGAAGTCGGTGTTCGCTTCGCCACGCCAGTTGAAGACGATCTGCGGGAGCGCGGTGTAGCGACCGCTGAAGCGCTGGAGCACGTTGGCGTCGCCGGTCGTGAAGAAGCCCTGGACGGCGCCGACGAGGAGCAGGGGCGCCGTCTCTCCGATCGCTCGTGACAGCGACAGGATCGTGCCCGTGAGGATGCCCGCGAAGGCATTCGGGAGCACCAGGGTCTTCGTGACGTCCCACTGGGTTGCGCCGACGCCGTAGCCGCCTTCCCTGAGCGACTGCGGCACGGCGCGGATGGCCTCGGACGCGGTGATGATCACGATCGGCAGCACGAGGATCGCGAGCGTCAGCCCACCGGCGATGAGCGTGCGCCCACCAGTGACGCTGCTGGCGAGCTTCACGAACACCGCGAGCCCGAGCAGTCCGTACACCACCGACGGCACACCAGCGAGGTTGCGGATGTTCAGCTGCACGAAGCGTGTGAACCGATTGTCTGGCGCGTACTCCTCGAGGAACACCGCGGTCGCGACGCCGAGCGGAAAGGCAACGACGGCGGTCATCACCGCGAGGACGACCGTGCCGAAGATGCCCTGCGCGACGCCCGCCCGACTGGAGAGACTCGAGACGTTGGCGCTGAGGAAGCTGCTCGTGCCGATGAACGCGGCAGCGACGTAGATGACCGAGATACCCAGCACGACCCCCAGCACCAGTCGCCAGCGCCTGGCGCGCGCCGCGAGACCGAGGCCAATCGGCACCCCCACGAGCACGAGCGGGCAGAGGAGCCAACCCTCGACGCCCTGCGGGTTCGTGAGAAACGTCCAGGTCTCGTCGATCGCGCGCTCGAGCTCGGTGGGGAAGGCCGAGAGCACGAAGCCGCGCTCCTGGAACACGCCGATCCCGTCGTCGAAGACGGTGACGAGCAGCACCACGATGAACGCGAGGCAGACGAGGAGGCAGGCCAGCATCGCGAGCTGGAACGCGAGCCCAGGGATATCCGACCGCTTGCCTCGCAACGAGCGATCGATCGAGATGTTGCGAGGGACCGCGACGTCGACGGTGGCCATGTCAGTAGCGCTCTCGCACGCGACGGACGAATGAGTTCCCGATCATGTTGAGCAGGAGCGTGACCGTGAACAGCAACAAGCCGAGGAAGAACAGGCTGTTGAACGCCTGCCCGGCGCCTTGCCCGCCACCGCCCGCGATCTGGTCGGTTCCTGCGGCCACCGACGCCATCGCGGAGGTGACCGTGAGGCCCGCGTCGTACGGGTTGCTCGTGAAGTGCGCCTCACCGGCCGCGCCACCCGCGAGTGCGATCACCATCGTCTCGCCGATCGCTCTGGCTGCGGCAAGCATGAGCGCAGCGACGATGCCCGACACGGCGGCAGGCATCACGACCCGCACGACTGTGGTCATGCGGCGCGCGCCCATGCCGTAGCTCGCTTCCCGCAACGAGCTTGGCACCGCGCGCATCGCGTCTTCGCTCACTGACGCGATGAGTGGGGTCACGAGGATCCCGACGCCAAGACCCGCGGTCATCAGGCTGAAGTCGCTCTGACCGCTGAGCGCGTCGACGACAACGTTGGGGCCGATCCAGGTGATCGCGAAGAAGCCGAGCACGATGCTCGGGATTCCGGCGAGGACCTCGAGGATGGGCTTCAGCACGCGCCGCACACGTGGGCGCGCGTATTCCGCGAGGTACACCGCAGCGCCCAGCCCGAGCGGGATCGCGATGACCATCGCGACTGCGGTGACGATCAGTGAGCCCATGAACAGGGTGGCGACGTCGAACTTGCCGATGCGCGGCGACCAGGTATCGAACGTCAGCAGCTCGCCGACGTCGATGTTGGCGAGGAACGTGATCGAGTTCGCGGTGAGCGAGACGATGATCGCGATGCTGATGACGAGGGTGGACAGCCCGGCACCCCAGAACGTGCGGCGGATGCGCTGTTCACGGCGAACCCGTCGTCCGTCGCCCTCCAGGCCGAGCAGCGCGCCATCAACGCTGCTCAACGGTCATCCCTGTGCTCGACCGCGAGTGAGCTGCCGGCCGGTGGGGAGTCCGACTCAGCCGCCCTCTCGGGTGGTGCGACGGTGGCTATCGGGCTGATGACCACGCCTCGATCGACGCTTGGATCTCGTCGTCGTGCAGCGGGGCGTAGCCGGCTTCGGTCACGATGTCCGTCAGGATCTCCTCCATCATGTAGAAGTCGACGAAGTCCTTCAGGGCACGGTTCTTGCTGGCCTTGGTGTTGTTCACGTAGATGGAGAGCGTGCGCGAGAGCGGCAGGTACGTCCCGCTCTGCACCGTCTTCACGGTCGGCTTCACGCAGCTGCCCGACTCAGGGTCCTCGATGGCGACTGCCTTCAGCTTGTCCTTGTTCTGGAGGTAGTACGCGATGCCGAGGAACCCGATCCCGTCCTTCGTGCTGGCGACGCGCTGCACGATGTCGTTGTCGTTCGGGAACTGGCCATCGGAGATGAGGGCCTGTGCGACCTGGGTCTCACCCTCGTCGTTCACGATGGTGTCGGTGATGTTCCCGGCCTCGAGGCGCTCACCCATGATGTCCTCGTAGCCGAGCTCGATGAACGCGTCGTACGTGCCCGACTCCGGACCCGGGGTGAACTTCGTCACCGAACCGCTGCTCGGCAGCGTGTGCGTCGAACCGAGCTCCGTTGCGAGCGCCGATGCATCGGCGAGGTCACCGGTCGACTCGGGTCCGAAGATCGCGTAGAGGTCCGCTTGGCTCAGGCACTTGAGCTTGAGGCTGCTCTTCTTGTTGACGACCACACTCAGGCCGTCCAGTCCGACCGGCAGCTCGGTGTACTCGATGCCGTTGGACTCACACGTCGCAATCTCTGCTTCCTCGATCGGACGCGACGCGTTGCTGATGTCGGTCTCGCCGTCGCAGAAGAGTGCGAACCCGTCGCCAGTGCCGGGACCGTCGACGGCCACTGGCACGTCGGGGTTCTCTTCGGCGAAGAGCTCACCGACCAACGCGGTGATCGGCTCCACCGTTGACGAACCGGACACGTTGATGCCGTTGTCTTGCGCGACTGCGATGCCGCTTCCGGCACCGATGGTCAACACAAGCGCGCCGACGGTTGCGACGAGCGCGCGTTGCCCACACTTGCGAATCAACTGATTCCTCCTCGAGCGTTGTTCCATGTCGCCCGGAAGGTAGGAAACCGACGTAGCCACGGACTGTGCGACCGGTGAACGCGAGTTGAACAACACCGGAACACGCGTCACGGAGTGCCACTGTCTTGCATGTCGGCGCGACTTGGGAGCTCGCCGGTGACCATGAAGCGCACCCACGCGCCGATGAGGACCGCGTGGTCGGCCATGCGCTCGTAGAAGCGCCCGAGCAGCGCGAGCTGCACGGCGGCTTGAAGTCCTGCTTCGTCGTTCGAGCTGTTCTCGAAGATCGCGCGGAACAGGTCCTTCTGGAGGTCGTCCATGACGTCGTCCATGTCGGGCAGTGCGGCCGCCCGTGACGGATCGCTGTCGGCGAACGAGTCGATCGCCACCTTGAACTGCTCGGCGGCACGGGAGCCCATCCGGTCGAGGAGGCCTCGCAACCGCGGCGCCAGCTCCATCGGATAGAGGCGCCGGGCGCCCTTGGCGATGCTCACGGTGAGGTCAGCCGTCAGCTGGATCTCGTGGAGGATCCGGAGCACCGCAAGCAGCGTCCGAAGATCGCCGGCCATCGGCTGCTGCGTCGCGAACATCTCGTAGACGCGCAGCTCGGTGGCTTCCTTCAGCTCGTCGATGCTGGCGTCGTCGTTCACCAGACGCGCGACGGCCGCCAGGTCGGCGTCCAGCAGGGCCCGGGTGGTGACGCCAATGGCCTCAACCGTCAGCCCCGCGAGGCGGATGACGTCGTCGCGGGTTTCGTCGAGCGACTCGGCAAATGACTGGCGCGCCTCGTGCGGTCCGTCGGTTGTAGGCACGCTCTGCATCGTTCGCCTTCGCGTCGCGGGTGCAGCGCGCATTGTGACCTGCCGATGTTCGTGAAACGTCGGAATCTCTGCGCCGTTCGCAAAGTTCACCTTTCGTTCACCTGAACGCCACCGCGTCGCAGCATTGGCTGACACGACGACGCGTACGCTCACGCCCGATGACGATGCCCGACCTGAAGCCGCCGGTGGTGAGCGAGCGCGCCGTCATCGCGCCGACCGAGGAGCCGGAGCCCGTGGTTCCGGTCGTCTTCTCCGTTGAGGACGTCACCGTCAAGTACGCGGGCGTGCCCGCGATCACCAACATCGACCTCGCCATCCATGAGCGCGAGATCACCGCGCTGATCGGCCCTTCCGGCTGCGGAAAGACGACGTTGCTGCGGTCGTTCAACCGGATGAACGATCTCGTTCCTGGCACGACCGTCGACGGCCGCATCGCGTACCACGGCGTCGACCTGTACGGGCCGAATGTCGACCCCGTCGAAGTGCGGCGGCGCATCGGCATGGTGTTCCAGAAGCCGAACCCCTTCCCGAAGTCGATCTTCGACAACGTGGCGTTCGGTCCTCGGTTGCTCGGCCAGCGTCGCGACCTCGACGACGCCGTCGAGCGAGCGCTCACGCGTGCTGCGCTGTGGGACGAGGTGAAGGACAAGCTGAAGTCGAGCGCCTTCGCCCTCTCAGGTGGACAGCAGCAACGGCTGTGCATCGCCCGGTGTCTCGCGGTCGAGCCCGACGTGCTGCTCATGGACGAACCGTGCTCGGCACTCGATCCGATCGCCACGGCTCGCATCGAGGACTTGATGGAGCAGCTCAAGCAGGACTTCACGATCGTGATCGTCACGCACAACATGCAGCAGGCCGCACGCACGTCGGACAGGACCGCGTTCATCACTGCCGAGGTGCAGGATGACGGCCATCGAGTCGGTCGACTGGTCGAGTACGACCGGACCGGGACGATCTTCACCCACCCCTCGGATCCCCGTACCGAAGGCTACGTGACGGGAAGATTCGGCTGAGCCGAGCCGACGTCAGATCAGTCTTCGTGCTCCCGGCGGCGCGACCAGAAGTCGACGATCGACAGCAGCGCGAACACCAGGTACGCGCCTGCCATCGCGATCGGGATCCAGCGGATGTCGTGCTCGGTGGCCGGTGCGAGCGCGGCACACACCGCGGCCGCACCGACGAAGAAGACGGCTCGGCGGTCCATCAGAAGGCCGACACGATTCCGTACGTGAGCACGGCTCCTGCCGCCGCGCCGGGGATGGTCAGCACCCACGCCCACAGGACGCGACCGGCGACGTTCCAACGAACGGCGGAGATGCGGTTCGACGACCCAACGCCGACGATGGCGCCGGTGATCGTCTGCGTCGTGGACACCGGGATCCCTCGCGCCGACACGAAGAACAGGGTGGTCGCGGCCGCCGTCTCGGCTGCCATGCCGCCGACTGGTTGCAGACGGGTGAGCTTCGATCCCATGGTCTTGACGATCCGCCAACCACCAGTCAGCGTGCCGAGCGCGATCGCACTGTGGGCAGAGAGCACGACCCACAACGGGACGTCGGCATTGGGCGAGATCTCGTTCTGCGCGATGAGCAAGGCGAAGATCACACCCATCGTCTTCTGCGCGTCGTTGGCGCCGTGGCCCAGGCTGTACGCCGCCGCTGAGAGCAGCTGCCCGCGGCGGAAGATCCGATTCAGCCGTTCGACGCGCCGGTACTTGTGGACTGCCCACATCGTCGCGAGCGACAGGCCGAACCCGAGGAGCAGGCCGAGCAGTGGCGCGAGCACGATGAACACCGCGATCTCGGCGATGCCGCTGCCGATCAAGGTGTCGAACCCGCCCTTGGCGATGGCTGCACCCGCCATCCCGCCGATCAAGGCGTGCGACGACGAGCTGGGAAGGCCGAGCCAGAAGGTGATCAGGTTCCAGACGATCGCGCCCGTCAACCCGGCGAAGATCACCCCGATGGACAGGATGTCCTGGTGCACGACGTCCTTGGCGATGGTGCTCGCGACCTCGGTGCCGAAGACCAAGAACGCAATGAAGTTGAAGAACGCGGCCCAGATGACGGCCATGCGCGGTGAGAGCACGCGCGTCGCCACGACGGTCGCGATGGAGTTCGCGGCATCATGGAATCCGTTGACGAAGTCGAAGCTGAGCGCGACGAGCACGACCAGCCAGAGTGCGACGCTTTCCACGTCAGGCGTGCTTCAGCGCGATGCTCTCGACAATGTCGGAGATGTGCTCGATCGAGTTGACAGATGCTTCGAGCGCCTCGACCACGTCTTTCCACTTCAACACGTTGAAAGCCTTGTACTCACCAGAGAAGAGATGGGCGACAGATCGTCGGTAGGCCTTGTCGGCCGAGCTCTCGAGTCGGTCGATCTCCTCGAGATCGTCGTCGAGCCCCTTCAGTCTCGGCAACTTCTTGATGAGCGAGACGTTCGTCTCGGCGGCAGCCACGAGGATGTCTCCGAGCTCCTTGACCTCGGGCAGGCCCTTCTCGACGTTGTGCAGCACGAGGAGGTCGGCCGCGGCCTGCATCTCGTCGACGACGTCGTCGAGATGCTCGGTGAGTGCGTGGATGTCTTCCCGATCGAATGGGGTGACGAAGCTCGAATTCAAGCGACGCAAGATGTTGCGCGTGATCTCGTCACCGTGCCGCTCGCAATCCGTGACCCGGGCGACCTTTTCGTCGATCGGATGACCCCCGTCTGGGAAGTCCTCGAGCAGCTCGCGCAACCGGTGCGCGCACTCGGCGATGTTCTCCGCCGCCTCGTTGAAGAGCGGGTAGAACGACTCGTCTCGTGGGATCAGCCGGAATCGCACGGATCGACCTCCGTCGTGTCGAAGCACTCGTCGTCGCGCCCGCATTCTGCTGCACGACGTGCCGTCGCGCTGGTACCGGGGGTCACGCCGTGAGGCTGCCCTGGGGATCGCGGCGGCGGGAGGCCGAGAAGGAGGCGGCGGCGCTCGGGTCCGATCGAGACCGGTTGCGGGAGGAGCGGAACCGGCTCATGGGTGCGCTGTCCGACGTGGAGGACGCGGTGCTCGTCGTCGACGCGGCGGGGCAGTCGGTCCTGCGCAACGCCGCGGCCGCGCCCTACGACCGGGGCCGGCACGGCGACGCGGTGGCCGAGGTCGTCGTGACCCGCCTGCTCGACGAGGCGCGTGCGGGTGAGGAGAGCGAGGAGGAGCTCTCCCTGGCGGGTCCGCCGCAGCGCGTCCTGTCGATCCGGGCCATTCCGTTGCGGGACCTCGGCGCGATCGTCGGCGCCGTGGCGTTCATCCGAGACGTGACCGACGTCCGGCGGGTCGAGAGCATCCGGCGCGACTTCGTCGCCAACGTGAGCCACGAGCTCAAGACGCCGATCGGCGCGCTCGGTCTGCTGGCTGAGACGATCGCCGAGGGCGGTGACCTCGAGTCGACGCGCCAGCTGTCGAACCGGCTCGTGCGCGAGGCCGACCGTCTGGCGCGGATCGTTGACGACCTCCTCGACCTCAGCCTGATCGAGACGCAGGATCGGCCGATCCGAGAAGAGGTGGCGTTGCGCCAGCTGCTCGACGACTCGGTCGACCGCGTGCACTCCGCCGCTTCTGCGCGCGGGATCTCGGTTCGGGTGGACAAGTGCGACGATGGCAGGGTGCGCTGCGACCCCACGCAGGTGATCAGCGCGTTGGCGAACCTGCTCGACAACGCCGTGAAGTACTCCGACGAGGGTGAAGGAGTCGAGATCTCGGGACGGATCAATGGCGCCAAGGTCGTGATCGAGGTTCGTGACCACGGGATCGGCATCCCGTCGCGCGATCTCGAACGAGTCTTCGAGCGCTTCTACAGGGTGGATCGCGCGCGCAGTCGCGAGACGGGGGGCACCGGCCTCGGCTTGTCGATCGTGCGCCACGTCGCTGCTGCGCACGATGGAGTCATCTCGGTGGAATCTGTCGAAGGCGAGGGCTCGACGTTCCGGCTGGTGCTGCCCACTGACCCCCCCACCGATGCCGCGGCTCCGACTGAGGAGTTGGACTGATGGATCCAGTCCTCATCCTCGTCGTCGATGACGAGCAGTCGTACCGGGACGCGCTGTCGGTGGCCCTCGAGCGCGAGGGCTTTGCGGTCGAGACCGCATCCGACGGAGCCGAAGCGATCACCAAGTTCGACGCAACGCAGCCGGCGCTCGTCCTTCTCGACGTGATGCTCCCGCAGATCTCCGGCGTCGACGTGTGTCGTGAGATCCGGTCCCGCTCGCAGGTGCCAATCCTCATGGTCACCGCGCGTAACTCGGAGATCGACGCGGTTGTCGGGCTGGAGGTCGGTGCCGACGACTACATCACCAAGCCCTTTGGCTTGCGCGAGCTCGTGGCGCGTGTGCGAGCCGCCTTGCGCCGCGCACCCCGTCGCGCGGAGCGGCAAGTCGCCGATCGCGATGTCGTCGAGATTGGTGACGTGAGGCTTGATGCGGCTCGCCACGAGGTGCACGTGCGTGACGAGCTCGTCGCCCTCCCTTTGAAGGAGTTCGAGCTCCTGGAGCTCCTGATGCTTCACGCGGGTCGAGTGCTCACTCGGGATGTGCTCATCGACCGCGTGTGGGGCTCCAACTACTACGGCGACACCAAGACGCTCGACGTCCACGTGAAGCGACTGCGCTCCAGGGTCGAGGTTGATCCATCGCACCCCACCGCGATCGTGACGGTGCGAGGTGTCGGGTACCGCTTCGAGGCCGACCCGGGCGGTTAGCGGCCGGCCAGCTGCTCCAACAGCGGTCGCCAGTGCTCGAGTTCGGGCACAGCGCGCCCGGGCACCTTGGCCGCGTCGTCCGCGCGGCGGAGCGTGACCAGTGACTCGAAGTGCTCCTCGGCTTCGAACGTCTTCTGCTCGGCGTCGTCCATGTCGCCGCCCTGGAGCGCGAGGGTCGCGACGCTCATCTCGCTGAGAAGCGCGCGGTACTCAGGGTCGCAGCTGACCAAGTAGCGCTTGGCGTGATCGTGACCACCCACGAGCGCCGCGACCCGATCGCCGAGCAGCCCACGCACGGCGTCGCCACCCACCCGGGCGTGGTGTGGAGCGTCCGCGGCGAGCAGCCATCCGAGGTCATGGACGAGACCGGCCGCTTGAAGCTCGAAGTCGTCGGGTGCTGACTCCGCGAGCAACGCAGCCGTTTGGAGCATGTGGGCGAGCGTGTCGAGGTCTTCCTCGTCTTCGAACTCGCGGCCCTTCGCAATCGCGTCGAGCACGGCATCGACGGTCGTGAGCTCGTTCATGAGAGTGGCGGGACGTACCGCGCCGCGATCACACCACCGCTCTCGACGTCGAGCACCCACGTCGATGCCTTCTGCAACAAGTGGCACTCGAGCCGCACGCCGACACTCTCGAGGTGCCACAACAGGTTGCCGATGACGTCGCCATGCGTGCACAGCACGGTGTGCTCATCGCAGACCTTGTCGATGAGCGCGAGGGTCTCGTCGAGCCGCGCCCCTTCCCTGATCGCATCCGACGCCTCGAGTGCGACGCGTGTGCGTTGCGCCAACGGCTCGACGGTCTGACGGCAGCGCACCGCAGGGCTCGTCAGGATGTGAGCGACGGACTCACGCTCGAGCCAGTCAGCGAGGGCATCGGCCTGCTTCACGCCACCCTTCGAGAGGGGACGCAGCTCGTCGTCGCGGTCCCACTTCTCACGGTCGCCGGCTTTGCCGTGCCGAACGATGAACAGCGTCACGCACGCACCTGCTTCAAACGGTCGAGCAGCACCCGGTCGTGGTCGTACGAGAGCAGTCTGTCGGCCTGCCGCGGGCGGCACCATCGAAGTTCGTCGACCTCGCGGTTGGGCTCGAACGTCTCACCATCCTCGTCGGCCGCAAGGTCCATCACCCAGTACCGCACGACCTTCGACCGGCCGTACGCGTCGGAGTACGAGACCGCGCCGAGGTCGGCACCGAGGGTGCAGCGAAATCCTGTCTCCTCGGCAACCTCGCGAATCGCGGTCTCCTGGTCGGTCTCCTTGCCGTCGCGCTTGCCCTTCGGGAAGGACCAATCGTCGTAGCGCGGGCGGTGCACCAGCGCGACCTCGAGTCGATGGGTCACACCGCGATAGCGGCGTACGACGCCACCCGCGGCGCGCACATCGGCATCGCCGTGACGCGATTCGGATTTCGACTTCGACCGGCTCACAGCCACTTGCGCAAGCGTCCGCGGCTGGCCTGCTTCCATGCCGCTTGCCAGCCCTGACGTGCCGCGAGCGCGTCCTGTCGCTCGAGCGCTGCGAGCTGTCCGGCAGCGAAACCCATCGCATCGGCGCGGCTGGCTGCGTTCGCTCGGAGCCACTCGGCCGCGATCACCGCATCCTGGTGTTCGCCGAGCACGTCCTGAAGTCCGGTGAGCGCCTTGGCGAACGCACGGGCAGGCTTGCCGAAGGCCGACGTGACGGCCTCTGCCGCGTAGCGGGCCCGCTTGGCGTCGATGCGGATCTCGTGGAGCTGCGCATCTTCGGGGTCGGGCCCGAGCTCGTCGACCGCGGCCTCGAGGCGACTCCAGCGCTTGCGCACCAGCGAGCGGAGCACCTCGGCATCACTGTCGTGATCCACCCGTAACAACAGCCGCGGGCGACGCGCCGCGTCCACCACGCGATCGAGCAGCGAGACGTATCGATCTTTGCGCATTGCGGTCACGAGCTGCTCGCGACGGCGATCGAGGTCGGCGCGCAGGTGATCGAGCAGCTTCTCCGCCGCCGGTCCATCGACCGGAGCCAGGCGCGCAACCTTTCCTTCCAGTCGCTCGAGCAGTACCTCGGCATCTCGCACCGCGCCGAGCACGTCACCGAGCCACCGGAGCTCGTCGCGAAGACCCGATACCCACCGCTCGTCGAGGAGGGACTTGAACGTGCCGAGGTGCGACCGCAGCCTGCGGGTCCCGACCCGCGCTTGGTGGACATCTTCGGGATCCCCACCCACGCGGATGCGCGGGTCGTGATCGATGATCTGTTGCACGCAGGCCGCGAACGCGGCGCGCACCACGCGGTCGTACGGATCAGGTCCGTGCACCACGGGCACCTCGACGCGGTCGTCGACGACAGTCGCGATGACCTCACCCGAGACCGACAAGACAGGGATGCTGCGACGGGTGGTCTGGAGTCTGGCGACGCGCGCGAGCTCGGCGCTGCGCACGAGCGCGCGTACGAGGTCGACGGCTGCTTGCGGGGGCGTGGTGGCGGGTCCGGTGAAGTGGTGCTCGTCGCGCTCGAGACCTTCGCCGTCCGATGCCACGGGGAGCTTGACCGTCCATCCGCCGTCGTTGCGATGGCGCAGCGACGCGCCGGCGCGCGCGAGCCGCGAGTCAGAAGTGTCGTAGTAGATCGCGTCGAGGTGGATGGTCTCCGACGTTCCCTCGAAGGTGCCGCCCTCGGGATCGGTGAGGGAGGGCAGGCGGAAACCGGCCGGCACCGCGAGCTTGACCTCGCGCTCGCGCTCCTTGTCGCTCACCCGCGGCTCTGCGTGCGTGCGAGCGCCAGCTCGCGGAACCGCTCGTGCGCTTCGAGGCCTTCGGACGTTGCCATCTTGCGCCACGTGCCGTCGGACCCGAGCTCCCATGCGAGCACGTCGTCGGCCAGCGCCACCGAAAGGATCTCGGCGAGTCGTTGCTTCAGCTCAGGAGCGATCACCGGCACGAGCGCTTCGACACGACGATCGAGGTTGCGCGGCATCCAGTCCGCGGAGCCGATGAGGTACTCGGCCGCAGCGTCGTCGGCCCCAAACCGATAGACGCGCGAGTGCTCGAGGAAGCGCCCGACGATCGATCGCACGCGGATGTTCTCCGAGAGTCCTTTCACCTGTGGGCGAAGGCAACAGATCCCGCGCACGATCAGGTCGACCTGCGTGCCGGCGTCCGACGCGGCGTACAGCTCGTCGATGAGGTCGGGATCCACGAGGCTGTTCATCTTCAGCACGATGCGACCCGAGGCACCCTTGGCGACCTCGCTGCGGATGCGCATGGTGAGCTCGTCGCGCATGTCTTCGGGTGCGACGACGAGGCGTCGATAGCGCGTCGGTCGGCTGTACCCGGTCAGGTGGTTGAACAGCTCGGTGAGGTCATCGCCAAGCCGTTGATCGGCGGAGACCAAGCCGATGTCTTCGTAGAGGTTCGCGGTCTGCGCGTTGTAGTTCCCGGTGCCGACGTGGCAGTAACGGCGGATGCCGTCATCCTCTTGGCGGACGATCAAGAGGATCTTGGCGTGCGTCTTGAGCCCGACGAGGCCGTACACGACGTGCACACCCGCTTCTTCGAGCGCGCGCGCTCGTTCGATGTTGGCCTGCTCGTCGAAGCGCGCCTTGAGCTCGACGAGCGCCACGACCTGCTTGCCTTCGCGCGCCGCGTCGACGAGTGACCGGACGATCGAGCTCTCGGCCCCCGCGGCGCGGTAGATGGTCTGCTTGATCGCCAGCACGTTGGGATCGGCCGCCGCGTGACGGACGAACGCCTCGACCGACGTCGTGAAGGAGTCGTACGGGTGGTGCACGAGCACGTCGCCCGCCGCCAACACTCGGAAGAAGTCGACGGCCTGCTCCTCGGTGGCCACGAGGCGAGGGTCGGTGCGCGGAGCCCACGGCTCGTCTTTCAGCTCGGGTCGGTCGAGGGCGTACACGTCCCACAGTCCGGTGAGGTCGAGCGGCGCGTCGACCGTGACGACGGCGGCGGCCGGGAGCTCGAGCTCGCGCAGCAGCACGTCGAGTACCTCGTCGGTCATTGACGTGTCGACCTCGAGGCGTACGGCCTCACCGAACTTCCGGCGGCGGTGGAGCACGCTCTCGATCGCCTCGAGCAGGTCTTCGTCTTCGTCGTCGAGCTCGAAGTCGGCGTCGCGGGTCACACGGAACGGGTGGTTGGCCGCGATCGCCATACCGGGGAACAAGCGGTCGAGGTGCGCGGCGATGAGCTGCTCCAGTGCGACGAACCGCTCATGGTCGGGCAAGGGGACGAATCGGGGCAGCGCCGGCGGCACCTTGACGCGGGCGAAGCGCGTCTCTCCCGACGACGGGTCCTCGACCACCACTGCCAGGTTCAGCGAGAGATTCGAGATGTAGGGGAACGGGTGCGCGGGATCGACCGCGAGCGGGGTGAGCACGGGGTACACCCGCTCCTCGAACACCTTGGCGAGCTCGGCGCGGTCTTCGTCATCGAGCTCGTCCCATGCGGGGAAGCGGATCCCAGCCTCCTCGAGCTCGGGCGCGACGTCCTTCGTGAAGAGCGTGGACTGCCTCTCCACGAGCGCGTTGGCCTCCTCGCGGATCGAGCGCACTGCGCTCGCGGGATCGAGCCCGTCGGGCGATCGGCTGCGGAGACCAGCCTCCGCTTGCTCGAGGAGGCCGGACACGCGCACCTGGAAGAACTCGTCGAGGTTGGACGCGAAGATCGCGAGGAACTTCACGCGCTCGAGCAACGGACGATCGTGATCCTCAGCAAGTGCGAGCACACGCGCATTGAAGTCGAGCCACGAGAGCTCGCGATTCAAAAAGCGCGTCTCGTCGGTGAGGTCGGGAGGCATCGTCCGCCCCATCGTACCGGTGCCCTCCCGAGTCCGTTCTGGCGAGCGCTCAGCAGGTGAACAGCCGGTGAACGGCGTGCGGCTCGGACTACGTTCGATCCGTCATGTCCACTGCGCCGAGCGTCCCGCCAGACAAGCGATTCGCCCCGCCGACTCCGTTCGCGCGCCTCATGTACACCCACGCCGCGAGCGCCTGCGCGGACGCGTGCGTCGCGGCGTCACTCGCCGGGTCGATCTTCTTCCAGGGTGCAGCGAGCGGCGACCGGGACAAGACGCTGTTGTATCTGCTCCTCACGATGGCGCCGTTTGCCATCGTCGCACCCTTGCTCGGTCCCGCCCTCGACCGCACGAAGGGCGGCCGCAGGCTGTTGATCGCCCTCTCAGTTGCAGGACGCGCGCTGCTCTGCGTCCTGCTGTCGCAGTACGTGACGAAGGGCGGCGAGGAAGGGCTCCTCATCTATCCCCTCGCGTTCTCTGTGCTCGTGCTCGCCAAGGGCTACTCCGTTGCGAAGAGCTCGCTCGTACCGGCACTCGTCGAGGAAGAAGGCGAGCTCGTACGAGCCAACTCACGGCTAGCACTCGTGAGCCTGATCGCCAGCGCCGTGGGTGGTGCGCCTGCGTTAGGCGTGCAACAGCTCTTGGGTGGTGACTACTCGCTGATCCTCGCCGCGTGTGTGTTCGCGGCCGCGACGGTGCTCGCAATCAAGATCCCTCGCGTCGAGGGACTTCATCAGCTTCCGTCCGAAGTGAGGCTCGAGGAGGAAGAGCTGCATCAGCCGAGCATCTTGTTGGCCGGGAGCGCGATGGCCGTGATGCGCGCAGCAGTCGGCATGCTCGTGTTCTTCACGGTCTTCTCGTTGAAGGGCGACATCGCGGCGGCTAGCCTCGCAGCGGCATTCGCCGGCGCAGGGGGCTTCGCGGGCAACTTCGTCGCTCCCATGATGCGCGAGCGGATGCCCGAGGAACGCATCCTTCTGACTGCGATGCTCACGACGACCGTCCTCGTGATGCTGGCGGCGTTCACGGGCGGAACATTTGGGTTCGCGCTCGCGGGTCTCGGGGTTGGTGTCGGTGCTGCCTCGTCGAAGCTGGGCTTCGACAGCCTGCTGCAGCGCGACGGTCCCGATGCCGTGCGTGGTCGCGCGTTCGCCAAGTTCGAGACGCGCTTCCAGATCGCATGGGTGATCGGAAGTCTCATCGGACTCATCCCGCTCGACGACATGGTCGGCCTGTTGGCGCTTGCGCTGCTTGTAGGGTTCGCGGCGTCGTCGTACTTCGCCGCATTGCAGGCCGCTCGCGGGCGTGTGTACCGGACCACCATCCGACCAAAGGTCGTCGGTGACCTGGTCGGCAAGGCGAAGAGCGAGATCAGTCAACGTCGCCAGCGCAGTCGGGGCATGCGTCGGCGGCGACGGGCCGCTGCCAAACAAGCGCGACAGGCCGCCACCGACGAAGACGACACAACCCCGTCGCTCCCGGGCAGCTGACCTCGCGGAATGTGCGTGCCGGTCGAAAGGCCGGCGTGCGAGCATGAACGCATGCGCGTCGAGCTACGACCGATCAGCGAAGAGGAGCTCCCGGCGTTCGCGCGCGCCTCCTCGATCGGGTTCGGTGAGTCCGACGAGTGGTTCGAGCGCGAGAGGGAGTTCGTGTCGTCTGCGCTCGATCGCACGTGTGCCGGGTTCGAAGGCGACGGGATGGTGAGCACGAGTCGCAACTTCCCGTTCGAGTTCACCGTGCCGGGTGGCGCGACGCTCGCAGCGGGTGGTGTGAGCGCGGTCACCGTGATGCCGACCCATCGCCGCCAAGGCCTGCTTCGTCAGATGATGACATGGCTCCTCGAAGACTCCGTCCAGCGAGACGAGCCGCTCAGCATGCTGACGGCAAGCGAAGCGACGATCTATTCGCGCTTTGGCTACGGAGTGTCGCACCGCGCGCTCGGCGTTCGGTTCGACAAGCGTGACATCGAGTTCCTGGGTCCGCGCCCAGCCGGTCGCATCCGCCTGATCGACGTACAAGAAGCCGAGAAGGTGGCACCCGACGTGTTCGAGCGCTTCCGCCTCTCGTGTCCAGGCGCGGTGTCTCGTCCGCCGGAGTGGTGGTGTCACTACTACGACCCGTCGATGGGCAACCGCTTCGATGCGGTGTACGAGTCAGAGAGCGGGGCGATCGACGGTTACATCACCTACTCCATCAAGGACAAGTGGGGGATGAACGGTGCCGAGCACCGCTTGAACGTGCACGAGCTGGTCGGGATGAGCGATGACGCGGTGCATTCGCTCTGGCGGTTCGTGAGTGAGATCGATCTCATCGCGACGATCGGTGCACGAGGCATCCCGATGGACACCCCGTTGCCTCGTTGCTCACGTCGGTTTGGGCCATGCGGATCGAGTCGGTCTACGACTCGCTGTGGTCGCGTCTCCTCGACGTGCCCGCATGTCTCGGCGCGCGCACCTACGCGACACCAGGTCGCGTGGTCATCACGGTCGACGATGGGATGCGCCCGGATGGCGCCGCGCATGGAACCTTCTCAGTCGAGGGCGGACGTGACGGCGCCACCGTGGCGCGCGTTGATCAGTCACCGGATCTGTCGTGCAGCATCGAAGTGCTCTCCGCGGCGTGGCTCGGTGGTGTGCGGTGGTCGGAGCTCGCATCGGCAGGTCGGGTGCAGCAGCACAGCGACGGCGCGCTCACGACGGCCGACGCGATGTTCGCCAGTACGCCACTGCCCGCGGCCTACACCTGGTTCTAAAGAGCGGAACTAGAGGTCGAGCTCGATTCGAGCGAGCCATAGGCCGGGCGCGTCGAGCTCGTTCGGGGTTGGGATCATCTCGGGACGCTCCCAGAGTCGATGCAGCGCGTCGATGCCTTCGCGCTCCATGACCCCGTCACAGAACTTCGCGCCGCGCTCGTAGTCCTCTAGCCCGGTCGCGAGCCCGAGCAGACCTTCGACGAAGCGCTCGGCTTCGCCGCGCTCCAACCGGTGGCGGACCATCGCCTCATGGATGCGATCGAACGACGAGATCAGGCGGCCACCGACTCGCGCCAGGATGGCATCGGCGTAGCCCTCGACGACCGCATGCATGACGCGCACACGTTGGAGGATCTCGTCCTGTCGGGGCGAGCGCATCGCACCGAGGAGCTCGTTCGGGTGGTCGGTGAGCGCTTGCAACGACGATGGATCAGACGGGTCGAGGTCGCCGAATCGGATGCTCAGCGCAGTCGGGTCAACCTCGTATGCAGCCACGTACTCGGTCGCGAGGTCGAGCAGGCGCTGGCGCACCCACGGCACCGATCGCTCGGCCGCGTGCACGACCTCGTGGATCGCGACGTAGAAGCGGAGGTCGGTTCGATCGAGCGACCAGTCGGATTCGAACTCGTCGATGTTGCGCACCACGAAGCAGAGCGAGGGCTCGTCGGCCGTGGGGAGCGGCAGGTCGTAGCGCCCCAGCGCGTGCTGCGCGAGGTATCCGACCATCGAGCCAGCCTGCATCCCCAGCAGCAGCGGCACGAGCATCGGGATGATCCCCGCGATCGCTTCTGCTGCTTCCGGTGGTGCCTCGATGTCGCTCGGGTCGAGTGCTTCGGTCTGGAACGCTCCGCCGAAGGTCTCGGCCAGCCGCTCGAGCACCGGCTTCAGCGCGTCCAGGTGAAGCGCCGTCCACTCTTTCCGGTCGATCGCGCGCACCGACGCGGTGAAGGTGGCGGCGAGGCCGGTCTCGGCGACCACGTGGGTCTGCGCGGCATGTGCAAGCTCGTCGAGCTCGGTGCGCGCTTCGGCCGAGACGGATGGCTCGTCGTTTCCTTCGGTCGCGACGACCGTTGCGAGCTGGGACGCGACCTCCCAGTTGAGCGGACCACTCGACTGCAGGGCGCGGGTGAGCATCGAGAAGTCGATGCCCGACAGATCGATGTCGAAGGGGAGACCAGCGAACGGTGAGCTCGACTCATCGTCGTTCGCATCACCGTTGGCAGGCTTGTCGAACGGATCGTCCGGCATGGCAACGAGTGTACGGATGCCCATGCGGCATTCGTTCGTCGGGTCCTATGGTGCGGCGATGAGAGCGGTGGTGCACGACCGGTACGGGCCACCCGAGGTGCTGCGCCTGGCCGACGTGCCAGCACCCACGCCGACCGATGACGAGGTGCTCGTGCAAGTGCACGCGTCGACGGTCAATCGCACCGATACTGGGTTCCGACAGGGAAAGCCTCGTGTCGTTCGCTTGTTCAGTGGTCTACGCCGACCCAAGCAACCGATCCTTGGCTCCGAGCTGGCGGGCGTGGTCGAGGCCGTTGGAACGAGCGTGACGTCGTTCGCGCCCGGCGACCGCGTCTTCGGAGTGCATCCCAACAAGTTCGGTGCGCACGCCGAGCTCATGTGCATGCGAGAGAGCGCGCCACTCGTGAAGATGCCAGTCAACGTGAGCTTCGAGGAAGCCGCGGCGGTGTGCGACGGTGTGGTCCTCGCGCTGACCTACCTACGAGTCGCCGATGTCCAAGCAGGCCAGCGCGTGCTCATCCACGGTGCATCCGGATCGATCGGCACCGCCGCGGTGCAGCTGGCAAAGGACATGGGCGCCGAGGTCACTGCGGTCTGTCACACGAAGAACGTGGAGATCGTGAGGTCGCTCGGCGCCGACCGGGTGATCGACTACACCGCGAGCGACTGGACCGCGATCGATGGTGACTTCGATCTCGTCCTCGACGCGGTCGGCAAGATCGCGTTCAAGCGCTGCAGGCAGCTCGTGAAGCCGGGTGGGGTGTTCATGACGACCGACTTCGGACCCAAGCTCGAGATCCTCTGGCTTCCGCTTCTCACCCGCTTTGCGCGCCGGAGGGTCCGCTTCCCGCTCCCCAAGTACACGAAGGACACGGTCGAGTACACCGCCGAGCTCCTCGAACAGGGCAGGTACCGCGCGGTCATCGACCGGACGTATCCGCTGGACGAGATCGTCGAAGCTACGAAGTACGTCGAGTCCGAGCAGAAGACCGGCAATGTCGTGATCCGGGTCTGCTGACTACCGTTTGGCGATGGTCACGATCGGGGTCACGGGAGCCGCGGGTCTCGTCGGCCGCCAGCTCGTGCCGACGCTGGCTGATGCGCCCGACGTCGAGCGCGTCGTAGGACTCGACGTGCGTGAGCCGATCCGCCGGATCCCTGGCGTCGAGTTCCATCTCGCCGATGTGCTGCATCGCGAGCTGAAGCCGTTGTTGGAAGGCGTCGACGTGCTCGTGCACCTCGCGTCGGTCGTCGATCCGATCCCAGACGAGCGCCTGATGGCGCGCGTGAACGTCGAGGGCACTCGCCGCGTGCTCGATGCCGCGTCGGCGGTGGGCGTGCGCAAGGTGGTGCGGGTGTCGAGCACCGCGGTCTACGGCGCGTGGCCGGACAACCCGGTGCCGATCACTGAGGACGCGACGCTGCGGCCGAACCCGCGCTTCTCGCCCGCGGTGCAGGCGGCGGAGGTTGAGCGCCTCCTCGCCGAGTGGCGCGACGACCACCCAGGAACGACCGTGACGATCCTGCGCACGGCGCCGGTGCTCGGCCCGGGCGCGGAGCGATTGCCCTCGAGGCTGCTGCTCGGTCGGCCACGGTTGCGTGTGCGGGGTGCCACGCCGGCGGTGCAGGCGACGCACGTCGACGACCTCGCCTCGGCGATCGCGCTCGTCACGTTGGGCGACCACCCCGGCACGTTCAACGTGGCGAGTGACGGGTGGATCGACCATGAGGACGTGGAGCAGATGCTCCGACCGTCGTCGGTGCCGCCGCTGCCGGCGGAGCTCCTCGAACGGTTCCTCGAGCGCACATGGGCGACGGGAATCGGTGAGATCCCACCAGGTGTGGTGCCCTATCTCGTGCACCCCTGGGTCGTCGACAACGCCGCGCTGCGGGCCAAGGGGTGGCGCCCGACGCACTCCAACCTGGAGGCAATCCGTGACGGCCTGGCGGCACTCCCGCGGCGAGAGACGCGCACACGTGCACTTGCCTTCGGTGCGGGTGTTGTGCTGGGCGCTGCGGTGACCTACGCGCTGGTGCGTCGACGCCGCAGTCGCCTACATCGAAGGCGAACTCGCTAGCTCAGACGGTGGCGAGGTGCTCCTCGCGCCAGCCGGTCCACTCGTCGGTGTAGTAGCGCACGCGGGTCTTCTTGTACTCCTTCACCGACCAGAGCAGGTCGTACTCGTCGATCCCGGTCTCGTCCTTGATGGCGGCGATCGTGTCTTCGCACTCGCGTGCGTTCATGCCGTGCACCATCGTGAAGATCGAGTACGGCCAGTCGACATAGGTGGGCCGCTTGTAGCAGTGGCTCACCCGGGCGAAGCCCGCCATCTTCGGACCGATCTCCTCGAGCTCGGCCTCAGGTACCGCCCACACACCCATCGCGTTCGCCTTGTAGCCCGCGCTGCGGTGGTTCATCACGGCGGCAAAGCGTCGCATGAGCTTGCGCTCCTTGAACGACGCGAGGATCGAGAGGACGTCGGCCTCGGAGCACCCGATCTCCTCCGCTTGCGCGGCGAAGGGGTGCTCGACGAGCGGTAGGTCTTCCTGCACGACACGGATGGCCGCGATCTCGGTGTCGGACAGGTCGGGCGCCGGCATCTCTTCCTTGCGCTCCGGCCGTTCGTGCTCGAGCACCTCAGCCTTGGCGTCGGCCGCGGTCTTCCCCGTCATGTCGAGCTTCACGCCGATCTTGTAGAGCTTCAGCGTCGGCAGGCGTCGGGTGATGAGCGCGCCCGACTTCTCGTGCAGCACGTCGACGTGCTCCTCGAGCGAGTCACCGGGCGGCACGGCGATCGTGTACCAGAGGTTGTACGCGTGGTTGCGCTTGTAGTTGTGGCTGACGCCGGGGTGTGCGCTCATGACCGCCGCGGCCTCGTCGATCCGGCCGGGGTCGATCTTGGCGGCGACGAGCGACGACCCGTAGCCGAGTGCGCGCGTGTCGAAGATGGCTGACAGCTGACGGAGCACACCGGCCTGCTTCACGTGCCCGACACGGTCGCGGCACTTCGGCTCACTGATGCCGAGCCGCTCGGCGAGGACCGCATAGGGACGTGGTTCGAGCGGGAAGTCCCACTGGACCGCGTTCAGCAGCTCGCGATCAACCTCAGTGAGTCCAGGAATGGTGACGGTCTCAGTCATGGCCGCCCCAGGCTACCGGCCGCTCTCAGCCCACTTCCGAGCCGCGCTCCGGAGCCACCCCACGGTTTTTCGGCACGCTGAACCCCACTCTGTGTTGTTCAGCGTGCCGAAAACCCGTGGGTTAGGCCGGGGCGGGGGCTGAGGCTTCGCGTGCGGGTGGGGTCGTGGACGGGACTGATTCGCCGAGGTCGACGTCGCGGCGCACGCGCTTCATCGCGCGCCACAGCGTCACGCCGACGGGATCGGCGGGACGTCGACGCGAGATCGCGGCGGCGAGGTCGGCCGCGCCCGAGATCTCGTCGGTGCCCACCACCACGATGACGTCGCCGACTGCGATGCCCGCCGCGTCGGCCGGACCACCGGGCACGATCGAGGTGACGCGGGCACCACCACCGTCGTGATCAGGAGCGTCGACCGCGTCCAGCCCGAGCCAACCGTGGCGCGCCCGACCATTGGTCTCGAGCTGGTCGGCGATGTCGCTCGCGACGTCGATCGGCAGCGCGTGCCCGGGTGCCGATCGCGACAGGATCCCGATGACTGACCCCCCGGCGTCGAGCAGCGCGCCACCGCCCACGCGTTCGGCCGTGGCGATGTTCGTCTCCACGAGTCCTGCCATGGTCACGCCCGCCGTGCTCGTGGTGAGGCGGTCGAGTGCGCTGACGACGCCCGGACTCGTCCAATGATGGCCACCACCGGTCATCCCGAGCGCGACCACGCTCTGGCCGACGACGAGCGTTTCCGCCGAGCCCAGCTCCGCGGGCGTGAGATCACGGCCCTGACGCGGCTCGACGATCACGAGCGCGAGGTCGGTCTCGGGATCGAGCCCGGCGACGGTGGCGCGCAGCGCTCGTCCTTCAGGCGTCGCCACCGTGACCATCGGCGCGGCGCCGGCCAGCAGGCTCGCGCTGGTGAGCACCTGCGAGCGGCCGATCGAGACACCGGAGGCAGTGACCTCGCCGAACGCCGTCTCGCCCTGCACGGTCACCACGCTCGGTGCCGCTCGCTCGACGATCTGTGACACCTCGGCGGTGTCGCCGCCGATGATGGTGAGGCGGGGCAGCGCGTTCGAGTCGTTGCCGCCGTCGAAGGCGCCGCCGATGGCCAGTGTGGTCGCGGTCAGCACCGCCCCGAGGATTGCCGCGATGCCCGCGAGGCCCCACTCCCGCCCGCCGAGGCGCGACGGCGCGGTCGCGATGAAGCCACTGAGCTCGCTCGGGTGGAACCACACCCGGTCCAACGGGTGCGGCGGCTCCCCTGAAGACTCCTCATCCTCATCCGGCACCGGATCAACAGTAATGAGGGGTGCTCTCAGCAAGACCGCGGGAGCCCACTGTTGACGGGGCGCCCGGGCTGACCCTCGGCACCTTTCACTACGATCTAGGCCGTGCTGGGTCGACCTTCCGCGTCCGACTGGATCGCGCTCACCGGCGAACCGCTTCCCGTCGACGACGCCACCCGATGGGCGGCAACGCCCGGGAGCGGTGCTGTCGTGGCGTTCTCGGGGATCGTGCGCGACCACTCCGAGGGCCGGGAAGGTGTGACTGGACTCACCTACGAGGCGTATGAGTCCGAGGCGACCCGACGTTTGGCCGAGGTGGCCGAGGAGACCCGCCGCCGGTGGCCGGTCGTCGAGCGTCTCGCGCTGCTGCACCGCACCGGCGATCTCGGGCTCTCGGAGACGTCGGTGGTCGTCGTCGCGTCGGCGCCCCACCGGCCGGAGGCGTTCGAGGCCGCGCGGTTCGCGATCGACACCCTCAAAGAGACGGTGCCGATCTGGAAGCGGGAGCACTGGAAAGAAGGTTCGGACTGGGCGGAGTGCGCGCACGACGTGCGTTCGGTCGCCCCCATGGTCGGCTCCGCAAGCTCCGCCTCCTCAGGCGGTCGGGATGGCAAAGCCACGCCGACCGCCCTCAGGAAACAGGCCGTCCGCTGAGCCGCGACCTCGCGATCGACCTGGGCACGGCGAACACCCTCGTGTACGCGCGCGGGCAGGGCATCATCCTCAACGAGCCAACCGTCATCGCGCTCAACAGCCGCACCCAAGAGGTGCTGGCGATGGGGCACGAGGCATGGCACATGATCGGCCGCACGCCGGGCCACATCGTCGCCGTGCGTCCGCTGCGCGGCGGTGCGATCACCGACTTCGAGATCACTCAGCGCCTGATCCGCCTGATCTTCGCCCGCGCCGGCATCACGCGCTTGCAGCGCGCTCGCGTGCTCGTATGCGTGCCGTCGGCCATCACCCACGTCGAGCAGCGCGCGGTGCTCGAGGCGACACGACGCGCCGGTGCTGCGCAGACCTATCTCATCGAGCAGCCGATGGCAGCGGCGATCGGCGCGTCGCTGCCGATCCACGAGCCGCTCGGCAACATGGTCGTGGACATCGGTGGTGGCACAAGCGAGATGGCCGTCATCTCGATGGGCGGAATCGTGTCGCTGCAAGCAGTGCGAGTCGGCGGGTTCGACTTCGACGCCGGGATCTCCGCGTGCCTGCGGCGCGACCACGGCATCGCCGTCGGTGAGCGCACAGCAGAGGAGATCAAGCTCGCGATCGGCTCCGCGTTCCCGACCGCCGACGAGTTCAAGGCCGAGGTGCGCGGCCGCGACCTGATGAGCGGTCTGCCCCGCACGATCGTGCTGGCGCCAGAAGAGGTCCGTGAGGGGCTCGAGGAGCCGATCCAGCGGGTGATGACCTCGGTCAAGCAAGCGCTGGCCGAGACGCCGCCGGAGCTCGCCCAGGACTTGCTCGAGATGGGCATCCACCTCGTGGGTGGTGGCGGCATGCTGCGCGGCTTCGACCGCCGCATCGAGCACGAGACCGGAGTGCCCGTCCGCATGTCGGAGATGCCGCTCGAGACGGTCGTGCTCGGCGCCGGCCGTTGCCTGGAGAGCTTCGACCGCCTCCGCGACGTGTTCATGGACCGCCCCCGCGGGAGCGGCCCGCGGTAACAACGGGTTACGTCGTCAAGTCTTCCGCGGCTTGGCGGACTTGCCAGTCCTTGTCTTCCAGGGCTGCCTGGAGCGCTGCTTCTACTTCCGGTCCTTCGAACGGTGCGAGTGCGAGCACGGCGCGTCGCCGGACTGCGGGCTTGTCGCGACACGCGGTGAGCACGGCGGGGAGTCCGGCCGCGTCGCCGATCGCTCCGAGTGCGGCGACTGCCGCTTCGCGCGCGAGCGCGTCCTTGTGGTTGGTGGCGGTGCGGGCCAGTGCCGTGACCGCGTCGGCGTCGGCGTCGAGCGCGTCGCCGAGCTCGCCGAGTGCCCAGGCGGCGGCTTCGACGACGACCACCTCCTTGTCGGCGAGCAGCTCGACGAGTCGCGGCGCGAGCGTGTCTGGCGTCGCACGCTTCGCGAGTGCGGGCGCGAGATCTGCAGCGCGACGGCGAACCTTCGCGTCGGGGTCGGCGACGGCCCGCTCCCACGCTGTCACCACAGCCGCGTGGGCGGTGCCACTGCGCACGAGTGCAGCCAGCGCGACGGCGCGTACGCGCGGGTCGTCGTCACTCGTGAACGCGTCGGCGAGCTTCGTGGTGTCGGCCTTGTTCGGTCGCCGACGCTGACCCAGCCCCGCGAGCGCCGCGGCGCGGGTCACCGCCGGGTCTTCCATCCTTAGACGGAGCCCTCCAGCGCCGTGAGAGTGAGGGCGAGGGCGATGCCCACCACGATCCCGGTCATGAGCCCGCACGCGATGATCAGGACGACGAGGCGGGTCGCGGCCAGGCCGCGAGAGAGGGCGTCGGGAGCCTCCCACTCCTCGTCATCCGGGATGGCGTGGTCGATCCCTGGCCAGTGCTGCACCTCTCCCACACCCACGTGCGTGACAGGCTGACGACGGTGATCCATCGCTTTCACTTGTAGCAGACCGCGCCATCAGACCGAGGCCGACGCCCCAGATGACCAACCCCACGGAGCTGCCCGGCCTGCCACCGCTCCGCCGGCCGCCCCTTTCCCGCCGCCAACAGGCGCGGCGGACCATCGGGATCGTGGCGCTGGCGGTGCTGGCCGTCGCGGTGGTCGCGGCCAACTTCGTTCGCGTGCCGTACGTGATCATCTCGCCCGGCGATGCGACACCGCTCACCGAAGACGTGGTGTCGGTCAAGGGCGTCGAGACCCACGAGCACTCCGGTGAGCTCCTCTTCCTCACCGTGCGCGTGTCGAACCGCGACCCGAGCGTCTGGCGGTGGCTCTTCGCCGAGCTCGACAGCGACGTCACCGTCACCAAGAAGGAGGCCGTGATCGGCTGCGCGTCGTACGAGGCGAACGCCGAGCTCCAGAACATCCTCATGCTCGAATCGCAGGACATCGCCAAGACAGTGGCGCTCCAACGGCTCGGCTACGACGTTGTCGAGCAGAGCTCGCGTGTCGTCATCACCGAGGTGCTGTGCGACGGGCCCTCCGAGGGTTTGCTCGAGCTCGGTGACGAGCTCGTCGCGATCGAAAGCTCACCCGTCAGCTCCCTCGAAGACGTGCGCCCGCTGATTCAGGCGCATCGCCCGGGCGAAACGATCACGGTCACCGTGCGACGCGACCACCAGGAGCAGGACGTGGACGTGCGCCTGGGCAAGGAGCCGCGCCTACCGACGCCGTCCAGCACGACCGAGCCGCTGCCGCCGCGGGGATCGACCCTCGGGATCGTGAGTCAGCAGATCACCGAAGAGCAGTTCCCCTTCGTGATCGACATCGACACCCAGCGTGTGAGTGGTCCGTCGGCCGGGCTCGCCTTCACCCTCGCGATCATCGACGACCTCACCGAAGGCGAGCTCACGGGCGGCAAGCGCGTCGCGGTCACCGGGTCGATTCTTCCCGACGGCGGCGTGCAACCCGTCGGCGGCGTCGAGCAGAAGACGGTCGCGGCACGGCGCAGTGGCGCGGCGCTGATGCTCGTCCCCGCGTGTCCGGAGCCGGTGCCGCGCAACTGTGAGGCCGTGCTGGCGCGCGCTCACGCCGAGGGCATGCGGGTCGTGATCGTCGAGACCATCGACGATGCGCTCGAAGCGTTGGAGCGATTCGGCGGCGATCCGATCCCGCCGCGGCCAACCGCGGACGTCGCCACCTAGCATCGCCAGGATGGACGAGGTCCAACCCGAGGGCTCCACCGACGCGCCGCGCGTGTCTCCGGGCGAGATCGCATACCGCGAGTTCGCCCGCGCCGCGGATGGTCTCGACGAGCGCGAGGTGCGCGAGTTCCTCAACGAGGTCGCGGATGTCGTGTCCGCAGCGCGCGAGCGCGAGCTGCGACTCGAGGCCCAGGTTGCCGAGCTCGAAGCGCGTGCGGAAACGGGTCCCGCCGCGGCGCCGACGCAGGCTGACCCGCGTGCCGAGGCGCTGTTCGCCCAGCTGCGTGATGCGCCAGCGGAAGCGGAGCCGCCGAAGCCGAAGCCGGAGAAGAACAAGGCGCGGTCGTCGGCTCCGAAGGCCGCGCCGCCACCCTCCGCAGCCGACGCGCATCCGCTTCCCACGGCCGCGCCATCGGAAGGCGTGTCATCGGAGGCGGAGCCCGAGACGACTGACGCCACAACCGTCGATCAGCCCGAGCCCGCGCCCGAAGCGACGGAAGACGACAAGGTGCGCGCTCGGCGCGACGCGCAGCTCGACCCGCTCGTCGATGATCTCCTGCGCACCTCGAAGCGTCTCGTGCAGGACGAACAGAACGTGCTGCTCGATGCCGCGCGCCGCGCGCGGGTGAAGGTCGAGCCGGCGCGGCTGCTGCCCGACCCCGTCCATCATCGAGAGGCGTGGGCAGCTGTGCTCTCACCCGCGATCGACCTCGCGTACGGCGGTGGGCGCAGCGCGGGCGGGCGCAGCCGGAAGGCGACGAGTGCTCCCGAGCGCGTCGTCAACGAGCTTTCAGCCTCGCTGATCGCGCCGCTGCGCGAGCGGCTCACCGCAACGCTCGGCACCGTCATCGCCCAAGGGCCCTACGAGTCGCCGGCTGAGCTGCACCGAGAGCTCGCGTCGGCGGTCAGCGCCCGCTATCGGGAGTGGCGATCGACCGAGCTCGAGACCCGTCTCGTCGATGCGCTCACCGCGGCCTACGCCCGCGGCGCCTACGACGGCGCGCCGACCGGTGCGCAGCTCCGATGGGTGAGCGACCCCTCGGCGAGCTGCCCCGACTGCGACGACAACTCGCTCGAGCCGACCGTCAAAGGTCAGGACTTCCCGACCGGCCAGCCCCACCCGCCCGCGCACCCGGGCTGTCGCTGCCTCGTGATCGCGGTCGCGCCTGACCCGAAAGGCCACTGAATCAGCGCCTAACCTGACCCGGAATGCGCGTGCCCACTCGGGAGCGGCGCCCCTTCAAGTTCCGGGGCTGGATGATCGCGATCGTCGTCATCCTGCTCGTGCTCCTGTTCTCGGTGCGCGGGCTGGCCGTCTTCTACACGGACTTCCTGTGGTTCGACTCCCTCGGCCAGGGCGGCACGTGGGGTGATCTGCTCACCGCGAAGGCGGTGCCAGCCATCGTCTTCACGGTCGTGTTCTTCGTGGTGCTGCTGGTCAACCTGCTGATCGCCGACCGGCTCGCGCCGAAGGTGAGGGGGCTGGCGCCGGCGACCCCCGAGGACGAGCTCGTCATGCGGTACCAGCAGACGACGGCCCGCTACCAGGGACGGATCCGCGTCGGCGTGGCGCTGTTCTTCGCGTTGATCGCGGGCATCGGCGTGGCTGCGCAGTGGCGCGAGTGGATCCTGTTCACGAACAGCACCGAGTTCGGTCAGACAGACGCCCAGTTCGGTCGGGATCTCGGGTTCTACGTCTTCAAGCTCCCGTTCATCGAGTTCATCATCGACTGGCTCTTCGCCGGGCTCGTCATCGTCCTGCTCGTGATTTCCGTTGCGCACTACCTCAACGGCGGCATTCGCTTCCAGAGCTCGCTCCAGCGCGTGACGCCACAGGTGAAGGCGCACATCTCAGTGGTGCTCGCGCTGATGGCACTCGTGAAGACGGCCGACTACTACTTCTCTCGGTACGCGCTCACGCTGTCGACGCGCGGCACGGTCGACGGCGCGACATACACCGACGTGAAGGCGCAGCTTCCGGCGCTCGAGTTCCTCACCATCGTCTCGGTGATCGCTGGCTTGTTGTTCCTGTGGAACATCTGGCGGCGCGGCTGGGTGCTGCCCGTCATCGCAGTGGGCCTGTGGGCGTTCATCTCGCTGATCGTCGGCACGATCTATCCCGCCGCGATCCAGAACTTCAAGGTCGAACCCGACGAGCTCGCCACCGAGCAGCCGTTCATCCGGCGCAACATCGACGCGACGCGAGAAGCGTTCGGTCTCGACGAGGTCGACGTCAAGCAGTTCGACTACAGGACGCTCGAGCTAGAGAGCGTCAGCGCGAACGTGTCGACGATCGACAACGCGCGGCTGTGGGACCCCGACACGATCGTCGACTCGTACCAGAACCTTCAGGAGCTCCAGTCCTACTACCGGATCAACGACGTCGACGTCGATCGCTACTCCGTCGACGGCCAGGTCGAGCCGGTGATGATCGCGACGCGTGATCTGGACTCAAGCGGCATCCAGAACCCCTCGTGGGTGAATGAGCACCTCGTCTTCACCCACGGGTACGGAGCCATCGCGTCACCGAGCGCAGTGGCCGGCACCGACGGCGACCCCGAGTTCTATCTGAGTGACGTCCCCGCGAAGGAGGACGGGATCAACCTGAGCGGAAAGGGCGCGCAGATCTACTTCGGGGAGAACCTCGGCCAGTACGTGATCGTCAACGCCGATCAGCCTGAGTTCAACTTCGTGCGCGAGGGGCGCGGCGGTGACGCGCAGACCCGATACTCCGGCGACGACGGGATCGAGCTCTCGAACATCTTCAAGAAGGCCGCGTTCGCGCTTCGCTTTGGCGACCCGAACCCGCTGATCTCCGGCCAGGTGAATGGCGAGTCGAAGGTGCTGATGCTCCGTGACATCCGTGAGCGAGCGGGCAAGCTCGCGCCCTTCCTGCGGTTCGACGACGACCCATATCCGATCGTCGTTGAGAACCGGATGTTCTGGGTCCTCGACGGCTACACGACGTCGGATCGGTTCCCATACTCACAGCTCGCATCGGGCGGCGGCGGGTTGGCCGCGGAGTTCAACTACGCGCGGAACTCGGTGAAGGCAGTCGTCGACGCATACAACGGAACCGTGACGTACTACGTCATCGACTCGGAAGACCCGATCATCCGCACGTACCAGAAGGCGTTTCCGGATCTGTTCACGTCCGCAGAGCAGATGCCCGAAGGAGTGCGCGAGCACCTGCGGTACCCGGAAGACCTGTTCCAAGTTCAGTCCGACGTGTTTGCCCGCTACCACGTGACGGACGCGCGTCGCTTCTACCGTGAGAACGACCGTTGGCTGCGCACACCTGACCCGAACAAGATATCGGTTGCCGCGTCGGCGAGCCGGGCATCACGACGGATCTCTGCCGACACGGCGCGCCAAGACCCGTACTACCTCTATCTGCGACTGCTTGAGGACGACAGCGACAGCTTCGTGCTGCTCCAACCGTTCGTTCCAGTGTCAGGCGGCGACCAACAGACGCGCCTCAGCTCGTTCGTGACCGTGAAATCCGAGGGAGACGATTACGGCAAGATCGAGGCGTTCGTGATGCCACAGGGTGAGCAGGTGCAGGGTCCGGTGCAGGTTGCGAACGACATCCAGAACGACGATGGGCTTGCGCAGCAGTTCTCGTTGCTCAACCGAGGCGAGTCGCGCGTCGTCTTCGGTGAGATCCAGCTCATCCCCGTCGGTGAGTCGATGGTGTACATCCAATCGATCAACGTGCAGCGTTCGAACCGGGGGTACCCGCAGTTCGAGTTCGTGATCGCGTTCGCACAGGACGTGGGCCTAGGGACGGGCGACACGGTGGCCGAGGCGTTGAACGACCTGTTCGATACGACCACGCCCACTGAACCCACCGAGCCGACGGAACCAACGGAGCCGACCGAGCCGGGCGACGAGACGGTCGAGGAGCTCCTCACGCAGGCCAACGAGAAGTTCGCACAGGCCGACGCCGCGCTTCAGCGCGGTGACCTCGCGGCCTACGAGCAGCTCGAGGAAGAGGGTCGCCAGCTCGTGGCCCAGGCGCTCCAGCAGCTCCGAGAGGAACAGGGCGGCGCCTCCACCGCCGGCGGGACGACCCAAGCGTCGTTCCGCTAGCGCCCGGCCGGGTGGGTCTCCACAACGACCCGCGCAGCCCGGGATTGTTGGGCCTGGGTGGGATTGTTACTATCTGCGTAGTGGAAATCCCCTGCCCGGCAACCCGCTGCCGGTGCTGATCTGGAGCCCCTGATGGCCGTCGAGAACGTCGACCTCGGCAAGTACATGCTCGGTTGGGCCGACTCGACCGAGGGCTATGCCTTCGTCCCGAAGAAGGGCCTCAACGAGGACATCGTTCGCGAGATCTCCGGCATGAAGGAAGAGCCGGAGTGGATGACCAAGTTCCGGCTCAACGCGCTGAAGCGCTTCGAGCGCAAGCCGATGCTCGAGTGGTTCGCGAAGAACATGCCTGACATCGACTTCGACGACATCTACTACTACTTGAAGCCCACATCGGGTGAACAGGTCGACAGCTGGGACATGCTCCCGCCCGAGATGAAGGCCACCTACGAGAAGCTCGGCATCCCCGAAGCCGAGCGCAACTTCCTCGCTGGTGCGTCTGCACAGTGGGAATCCGAGGTGGTGTACCACAAGAACCGCGAAGACCTGGAAGCTCAGGGGATCATCTTCACGGACATGGACACCGCGGTGCGCGAGTACCCCGAGCTCGTTCAGCAGTACTTCGGCACGATCATCCCGCCGGGTGACAACAAGTTCGCCGCATTGAATTCAGCAACTTGGTCTGGCGGTAGCTTCATCTACGTGCCACCTGGCGTGAAGTGCGAGATGCCACTCCAGGCGTACTTCCGGATCAACAAGGAGAACTCGGGACAGTTCGAGCGCACGCTGATCATCGCTGACGAAGGCGCGTCGGTGCACTACGTCGAGGGATGCTCGGCGCCGGTGTACACGACCGACTCGTTGCACTCCGCGGTCGTGGAGCTCATCGCGAAGCCGAGCGCGCGCATCCGCTATACGACGATCCAGAACTGGTCGCCGAACGTCTACAACTTGGTGACGAAGCGAGCGAAGGCCGAAGCCGAGGCGACGGTCGAATGGATCGACTCCAATATCGGATCCAAGCTCACGATGAAGTACCCGGCCGTCGTGATGACGGGACCGAAGGCGCACGGAGAAGTGCTCTCCGTTGCGTATGCCGGCGAAGGGCAGCATCAAGACGCCGGCGCCAAGATGACCCACGCCGCGCCGGAGACCACGTCGATCATCGACTCGAAGTCGATCTCGAAGGACGGCGGCCGTACGACCTATCGCGGTCTCGTGCGGGTGGAGGAAGGTGCGCACGACGTCAAGAGCCACGTGCGCTGTGACGCTTTGATCCTCGACGAGGAGAGTCGTTCCGACACCTACCCCTACATGGAGGTGGAGGAGAAGGACGCCCGCATCGGTCACGAGGCGACCGTGTCGAAGGTCGGCGACGATCAGATCTTCTATCTCATGTCACGTGGGCTCACTGAGCAACAGGCCACCGCGATGATCGTGAACGGCTTCATCGAACCGGTCACAAAGACCTTGCCGATGGAGTACGCGGTTGAGATGACTCGCCTCATCGAGCTCAACATGGAGGGCGCGGTCGGCTGAGGCGAGGTTGTGCGGCGCAGGAACCCTGCGCCGCCCGAGCCGGGGCCCGAGCGGCCCTGCGCCTCCGGCGCCGAGAGCGGAAAGTTTGACCGTGGTCACCAACTTCACCACCGACGCCGCGCGGGCACTGGGCGGACCCGACTGGTTGATCGCTCGGCGCGTCGCGGCCGCGGAGCAGCTCCAGTCGCTCACGTGGCCGACGCCCGCGGACGAGATCTGGCGCTACAGCCGGATCGACGAGCTCGACCTCGATCGCTACCAGCCGCTGAAGCCTGAGGTGGTCGGTGAGCCCGGCACCGAGCGTGCGCCCGGCGGGGGGCCCCTCGCAGCCGAGGCTGGGGAGCGAGCCGGCCTCGTGGTCGTGCGCGACGGACGCGTCGTGCACCACGAGCTCGACGAGTCGCTCGAGGCCAAGGGCGTGATGATCTGCGATCTCGCAATGTGCACCGAAGACGACGTGCGCGGCGCGCTCGGGACGTGCTCCGATGCGTCACCGGACGCGTTCACGGTGCTCCACGACGCGTTCCTCGCGGGCGGCGCGCTCGTGAAGGTGCCGGCCGGCGTCGTGGTCGATCGACCGATCGTTGTCCTCCACTGGTCCGAGGGCCAAGGGTGCGCGTCGTTCCCGCACACGCTGGTCGTCCTGGAGGAGCACGCGCAGGCCACGATCGTCGAGCGGTTCGGCTCTCCCAACCAGTTCCATCTCGTCGGCGGTGTCGTCGAGCTGCTCGTCGCGGATGACGCGCACTTGCGCTACCTCTCGTTGCAGGAGCACGGCCCGAAGACGTGGCAGATCGCGCTCCAACGGGCGCACCTCGGGCGCGACGCGACGCTCCGCTCGTCGGCGGTCGCACTCGGCGGCGACTACGCACGCTTGCGCAGCGAGTCGCTGCTGGCCGGCGAGTCGGCCGAGAGCAACCTCCTCGCCGTCTACTTCGGCGACGGGCAGCAGATGCTCGACTTCCGCACTCTGCAGGATCACGATGCGCCGCGCACTCGCAGCGACCTGTTGTTCAAGGGCGCGGTCGAGGACGACGCACGATCGGTCTACTCGGGGCTCGTCCGCCTGCGCCCGACGGCGCAGAAGGCGAACGCGAGCCAGACGAACCGCAACCTGGTCCTGACCGAGGGGGCCAGCGCCGAGTCGATCCCGAACCTCGAGATCGAGGCGAACGACGTGCGCTGCTCGCACGCGAGCACGGTCGGGCCGATCGACGACGACCAGCGCTACTACCTCGAGACGCGTGGGATCCCGCCGGCGGAGGCCGAGCGGCTCATCGTGCTCGGTTTCTTCGACGACGTGTTCCACCGGCTGCCGGTTGCATCGTTGGCGGGGCCGTTGCGCCGCACGGTGATCGAGAAGGTGGAGCACCGTGGCTAGCGACGTGACGGTGCTCCAGACCCGACAGGTCGCGCCGAACAGCGCGCGCCGTGTCGACATCGACGGCCACCGGATCGCGGTCGTGCGGATCGAGAACGCCGATGGGTCCGACAGCTGGTACGCGATCGGCGACGAGTGCTCGCACGCCGACTGGTCCCTCTCCGAAGGCGACGTGTGGGCCGAGGAGTGCGAGCTCGAGTGCCCGAAGCATGGCTCGACGTTCTCGCTGACCACCGGCGCGCCGCAGTCGCTCCCGGCGACCCAGCCCGTGCCCGTCTACGACATCCGGGTCGACGGCAACGACGTGATCGTGACGCTGCCATGAGCGAGCGTTCGCGGGCCGGGTATCACGGCCCGCAGGGAGCGGTCGCCGAGGTGAAGTGGAGCCGGCCCGGCGCGAGGCGCCAGGAGCGGAAGAGATGAGTCGGCTGGAGATCCGCGACCTGCACGCGGGGGTGGACGGATTCGAGATCCTGCGCGGGGTCGACCTGACGATCGAGTCGGGCGAGGTGCACGCGCTCATGGGTCCGAACGGCTCCGGGAAGTCGACGCTCTCGCACGCGCTCATGGGTCGTGAGGACTACGACGTCACGGGCGGCTCGGCGACGATCGACGGCACCGAGCTGCTCGGGCTCCCCACCTGGCAGCGGGCCGCGCACGGTCTGTTCCTCGGCATGCAGTACCCCGTGGAGGTGCCGGGCGTGACGGTGCGCGACCTGGTCGACGCGGCCTACGCCGCGCGCGGCAACGGCGGCGCACCGTCCGATCTCCCCGACCGGTTGCGTGACGAAGCCGCCCGGCTGGAGATCACCGAAGAGTTCCTCACGCGCGGCGTCAACACTGAGTTCTCAGGTGGGGAGCAGAAGCGCTTGGAGACGCTCCAGCTCGCGGTTCTCGAACCGAAGTTCGCGGTGCTCGACGAGATCGACTCGGGCCTCGACGTCGACGCCCTGCGCGATGTGGCTCGGCGCGTCGAGGCGATGACATCCGAGCGCAACCTCGGCGTGCTCGCGATCACGCACTACGCGCGGTTGCTCTCCGAGCTCCGACCCGATCGGGTGCACATCCTCATGGGTGGGCGGATCGTGCGCAGCGGCGGCCCTGAGCTCGCACAAGAGCTCGAGCGCACGGGCTACGAAGGCATCGCCGCCGAGCTCGGCATCGAGGAGCTCTCGGTCGAGAAGCCGAAAGAAGCCGACCCCTTCGCGGAGCCTGGCTTCTAAGGCGCCACTGCTAGCGGCGGCGCGCGTCGCGACCCTCGATGCGGAGTCTCATCAGCCCCGCATCGTACGGCGTGCGCAGCGTTGATCAGACGGCGTAGAGGTTGACGCTGGCGTCGAGTCCGAAGGTCGAGGGGTCAGACCGACCGGTCGCGGCCAGCGCGAACGCCATCGGGTCGCCCTCGACGCGCTCGCTGCCACCGCCGCTCACGTCGAACTCCGGCACGCCCTCGAGCGCGATCGTCGCCGGGCCCCACTTCCGCTTGGTGAGCTGGGTCGCGATGTGGGAGGTGGTCGCCCGCAGCCCGTCGTCATGCGGCTCGGACGGCCGGCCGATGGCGGCGCGGATGTCATCACCGTGCATGAAGAAGTCGAACCACAGCGCCTCTACGCCGTCGCCGAGCGTGCCCTCGTACCCACCGGGCGCGGGTGCGTTCCACGCCACCTCGTCGAACCCGGGCAGCATCGCCTCGGCCTGGTCGCGCACCTGCGCGCACTCGTCGGCGAGCTCGGCTGGCGAGCGGCCCGCGCGCTCGTCGACCTCGCGCTGAGTCACCTCCGGCGTGCCGAGACCATCGAGCCGCAGGTTGACGACGTCGGCCATCGAGCCGATCGCGTGACTCGCGACGCCGGCGACGGTCCAGCCCTCACAGCGGCTCGGCTTCGCTCAGTCGTCGTCGCTCAGTGAGCGCACCAGCGCTTCGAAGCGAACCATCTCGTCGAGCAAACCGCTGGTGATGTCTTCACGGGAGAGTGTTGTCATGCCGACGATCCTGCGGGCCCGATTCCCTCGCGTCAACGGTGACGTGTGTCACACGGGGTCGTCAGAGCTCGTACACGAAGTCCGTGGGCGTCGGCTCGACCTTCTGACCAGCGAGGCACACGTTGAGGTAGGCCTCGCCCGTGGCGAGGTCGGGCTCGGCGCGTGACATCAACCGGGTCGGGAACTCGTAGCCGACCTTCGTTACGCGAAAGCCCATCTGCGTGCCGAAGAGCCCCGCGAGCGATTCCTTCGTGTAGCGGAAGTAGTCGAACGGGTGCGCATGGAGCGGGTACGACTGGTGCGTCTGCACGTAGAGCGCGCCACCCACCTTCAACGTCTTGAGGACCTCGTGCGCGGCGCGGTGTGGGTACTTGAAGTGCTCGAACGTCGAGCAGGAGATGATTGCGTCGAACGCTTCGACGCCGTGCGTCGCGGAGAGCGCGTGCACGTCGGCAACCACATCGACATCGGGGCCCGCCTGGATGTCGGTGCCGACGTACTCGGAGGCGTTCGGCACCCACGAGTCGTGGCGCGTCGACCGCGTCGCGTGCGATCGGTGCACGCCGAGCTCCAGCACGCGCGGGCCGTTCATCGCTCGGCACAGCAAGTCGAACTCGAGGAGCACGAGGTTCATCGTGCGTTCGCTCGGCATGCCATTGGTGGCGATGCGCGACACCGCTCGGCGCGTCAGGGTGCGTGCTGCGTGCCAGGGGTTCACGAAGGGCCGGGAACGTCGACGGCGATCGTCTCCACCTTGGCGCCACGGGCGGCGCGGGACTTGTCGGGTTCGCCGAGCGTGGGTGACGTGCAGCAGAACAGGATGTCGCCGCCGATGGCGCACGCGATCGCGTGGCGACCGGGCACCTCGACGACGGCCGTGACCTTGCCACCCTCTCGCACCCGGGTGAACCGGTCGCTCGCCGGGCCTGCCGCCCACACCTGGTCCTGCGCGTCGATGCAGATCCCGTCGGGGTAGTCGGTCTCGGGGAGCTCGGCCCACACGCGCCCGTGGGTGAGCGTGCCGTCGTCGGCGAGGTCGAAGCCGAGCAGGCGGCGCTTCACGCTCTCCGCGACGACGAGGGTGCCGCCGTCGGCCGTGATCACCATGCCGTTGGCCATGAACAACCCGTCGGCTGCTTCGTGCACGGAACCGTCAGGGTCGACGCGCAGCAGCGGGGCGGCGCGCATCTTCTCGCCACCGTGGTGGTCGTATCCGAACTGACTCACGAACGCGTGCCCGTGACGGTCCACGACCATGTCGTTGATCTCGTGCGACGCGAGCGACGAGCAGTCGGCGTGCTCGACCGCGCCGCCGTCTTCGAGTCGAAGGATCCGCTGGTCGTCCATCGACACGATGAGCATCTGACCGTCGGGCAACCAACCCAGGCCCGAGGGCGGTCCGTCCAGCGCAACGACGACTTCGCTGGATCCGTCCATCGCCACGCGCAGCACCTCGTGCGCGTGCATGTCGCTCACGAGCAACGCGCCGTCCCGCCACCGCGGCCCCTCGAGAAACGCCCGCCCCTCAAGCAGAGTCGTCATCTCAACCACGTCCGGCATTGTGCTCCAACCCCGGATTTTCGGCACGTTGAACCCAACTCTGTGTCGTTCAGCGTGCCCAAAAACCCTTGCCGAGGAGGTGCGATGGACCGCCGAACGGTGGGGACCGTTGCAGCAACACAGCACGCAGTGATCACGTTCGATCAGCTCTTGGAGCTGGGGATGCCCCCTCACCATGCCCAGCGATTCATCGATGAAGGCTTCCTCGAGCGCGTTCATGCCGGCGTCTTCAAAGTTCGCGGCGCGCCGTGGACGTACGAGCAGCGGCTGGTCGCAGCATGCCTAGCGATCGGACCCGAAGCCGCGGCGTCGCATCGAGCGGCGGCGACCGTGCATCACGTGCTGCGCTACAAGGAGCCGCCTGTCGAGGTCACGACCACGCGGCTTCGCTCTCCAGAGCTCGAGGGCGTGACGGTCCATCGGCTGTCTGACCTGGACGAGCGTTGGGTCACCGTCGTGAACGGCGTTCGGGTGACGACCGTTGCAAGAACACTCGTCGATCTTGGGGCGGTTGCGGCACTTTCGACGGTTGAGGCTGCGCTCGACCGTGCCGCTGGAGTGAAGCTCATCACCTATCGAGGTGTTCGTGATGCCATGATCGCGGTAGCCCGCCAGGGGCGTCGAGGCGTCGGCAAGATCCGTCGTCTGCTTGATGCCCGCATTGGCGAAGTCATCCCGGCTGGCGTTCTGAACGCCCGTATGCAGTCCCTCCTTCGACAGGCGGGATTGCCACGGCTCGAGGTCGAGTACGTCGTGCGCGACGCGCACGGCGGTTTTCTCGCCGTCGTTGACTTCGCCTCGCCCGAGCATCTGCTCGCCCTCGAAGTCGATGGTTACGAGTTCCACTCCGCGCCGAAGGCATTGCACGACCGGAACGTTCGCGATCGTCTCCTCGCTGACGACGGTTGGCTCACGTTGCACTTCGACTGGCACGAACTGGACCGCCAAGATCCTCGCGTCGCCGACCAGATCCGTCGCCAGCTTCGGCACCGCGCAGGCTTTTCGGCACGTTGAACCCAACTATGTGTTGTTCAGCGTGCCGAAAACCCGCCTTGGGGGTCAGATCGGGTTCGAGGAGAGGATTTGCTCGCCGTCGGTGCCGCCGTCGACATAGACGGCGTCGCCTTCGTGCACGAGGTCATGGAAGTACTCGGAGATGTGCATCGGGATGCGCGCACACCCATGTGATGCTGGCTCGGGCGGCACGTCCGCGTAGCCGTGGATGGCTCGCCCCTTGAAGAAGTAGTAGGGGTTGTACAGCTCACCGAGGTCGCCGGGCTGCCAGCCGTCGTAGAAGAAGTAGTACGCGTACCGGCCGTTCGGTGTCGTGGCCACCTCACAGATCCGCTGCGTCGGCGCTCGCTTCGGGGTGATGTAACAGAACTGCTCGCCGCTGGCCGTCGACGTCGTGGTGATGAGCCGCACTTGGTAGTTCTCGTAGAGCGTGATGACCTGCTTGGTCACATCGATCTCGGTGCGGTTCGGCTCGGCGGCCGGATGCAGCGGCACCGGGTACTGGAACGTCTCGAGGAACGTCGCTTCGGCCGGGTTGAGCCTGCCCACCCGGGGCAAGCCGGCGATCTTCTCGACGGCGTGCAGCGCGTAGACCGTCGACTGGTCGATGGTCCCGTCGATGAGGCCGGGGTCGAAGTGCAGCTGGAGCAGCCGGTTCTCGTACTCGGCGATCCGCGGGTCCGAATCGCCGAGGCCGAAGCCGGTGAGCGGGACCGTCGACAGGTCGACGGCCGGCTCGTGGCGGATCGTGCCGGGGACCGTCGTGGTCGTGGTTGGGGGCACCGTGGTGGTGGTCGTGGGTGCCGTCGTGCTGGTGGTCCCCGTGGCGGCCTGCTCACCGTCGTCATCGCGCAGGACAGCACCGGCCATCACGACCCCGGCGATGACGCCGAAGGCGGCAACGAGGCTCACGAGCACGCGCACGGGAAAGAGCTTCTGCACCACGGGTCGGCGATGGTACCGGCGTTGCGGGAGTAAGTGGAACCGGCCGCGATCGTCAGGACCACCGAGTGCCAAGGCGGGCACTGGTGGGAGACAATGCATCCGGGATGGACGACGACGCCCGAGCTGCCGAACGACTCGAGGACGCAGCGCTGGTCGAACGAGCGCGCGCTGATGATCCCGACGCGTTCGGAAAGCTCTACGACCGGTGGTTCGATCGCGTCCACGATCTGGCGTTCAGGGTCACCGGGGAGTCCGCCGCCGCGGCCGATGTGGCCCAGGACTCGTTCCTCTCGGCGTGGAACCACCTTTCGAAGCTCCAGGACCCGGCCGCCTTCGGCGGGTGGCTCCTGCGCATCACCCGCAACGCCGCCCTCGACCGACGCCGTCGGGAGCAGCGCACCAGCCCGTACGACGCGGACTCGATGGCCATGATCGAGGCGTCGGGCCCGTCACCCGCGAGTGCGCCAGTGGGTTTCCGGATCGAGGACCGCGCTCGGGCGTTCGATGCCCCCGAGCAAGCCGCCGAGGACGGCGATCTCGCCGCGCTCGTGTGGGAGTCGGCCGCCGCCTTGGGCGAGCGCGACGCCGAGCTCCTCGACCTGAGCCTTCGCCATGGGCTGACGCCGGCCGAGGTCGGCGAGATCGTGGGACTGAACCGCAACGCTGCGAACCAGGCCGTCCACCGCGTGCGCAGCCGGCTGAAGGCCGCGATCGAGGCGCGGGTGCTCTGGCGCAGCGGCGAGCCGGTCTGCGAGGGGCTCGCCGGCGCGCTCGCCACGGCTGGGGTCACACGCTTCGGTCCCGACGCGGTGCGCGTGATCGGTGGGCACGCCGACAAGTGCGCGGCGTGCCAGGAGCAGCGCGAGACCCGACTCGAGCCCAGTGCACTGTTCGGCGCGATCCCGTTCATCGTCGTGCCGCTGGTGCTCAAGATGAAGGTCGCGCACGCGCTCTCGGAGTCGGGCGTGCCGATGGACGGGTCGGCCGCCGCGGCCGCCGACGCCGACGGTCGCGGGCTGCGCCGGAAGCACCGACGCGGCCGCCGAGTGGCCGTGGTCGGTGGAGTGCTCGTGGTGGCGTTCGTGGTCGTCGGCGTGGCCGCCGAGGACCTCGACGAGCTGCCGACGTTGGAGACGGCTGCGGCCAAGAAGTCGCCGGTGACGACCACCTCGCCATCGCCGGTGAGCACGACGATCCCACCGGCGGTCACCGTCACCACCCAGGAGCAAGGCGACGGTCCCGGCGCGTTCGTGCCGCCTCCAACCGCACCCTCGACACCGCCGTCCGCACCCACCGCGACCGCTTCGATCTCCGTGAGCCCGGGATCGGTCGCCGGGTCCTACGGCTGGCCGGGCGGCGCGCCTCGGGTGGTGTGGAGCACCTCGGGCGGAGCCTCGGTGTCGGTCACGTGGAGCGGACCCGCGGGTACGCATTCCGCGGGCATCCCCTCCACTGCCGCGACCGGCAACGTGGGGGTGTGTCCGGGTCTGATCACCGGCGCGCCGACGCAGACCTGCCGGCCCCGGCCTGGCACGCACACCTACACGGTCACGGTGCGCGACGCGAGCGGCAACATCGCCGTGCAGCGGAGCGCAACGCTCACCGCCAGCTGACGACGCCCCGTCAGGGCGCCAGCACTACCAAGCGCCTCCATTGGTTGCCGTCGGCGAGCGACGGCGCCTGGCTCCGCCGGTTGGCAAAGCCGCCGGCTACGCCCTCGAGCGGGCTTCCTCGTCGGCGGCAAGCAGCATGAGGCGCAGGTCGAGAAGGAGGTCGACGATCTCCGAGGCAGCCACGAGGTCGCGGCCGCGGTACTGCTCGAGCGCCTCGTCGATCCGGCTGGTGAGCTCCTGCTCGTCCATGCAGCTCGCCTCCTCTGGTTCCTCTGTGTGCAACGTAGCCGGTGCGGATGTGATTCCCGTGGCAGGTTTGCGCGTCAACGGCGGCTTGCCGACCTTTGGAGCCAGGAGCCGTCGCCTGCCGACGGCGACCAATGGAAGTGAACCCTCGTGCCAAGGGTGCCTACGCGCCCGCCTCGTCGAAGCCCTGGAGCAGCGTGTACCAGGCGAGCGTGGCGCACTTGATCCGCACCGGGAACTTCACGACACCCTGGAGCGCCGCGAGGTCGCCCAGGCGCACGTCGTCAGCGGCGCTGCCGTCACCGTTGCCGGTGGCGCTGTCGGGTGTGCCCTCGAGGTGGGTCTCGTGCGTGTGCATCAGCGCCAGGAAGGCGTCGATGATGCGCCGCGCCTCACTGACGGACCTGCCCTTCACCGCCGCGCTCATCATCGATGTCGACGCCTGGCTGATCGAGCATCCCTGACCGGCGGTGCGCACGTCGGTCACGACGCCGTCGTCGAGCTCGAGATAGAGGATGACCTCGTCGCCGCACAGCGGGTTGAAGCCCTCGACCCTGTGCGCGGGCGGCACGGGCAGCTCGCCGCGGTTTCGCGGCGCGCGGTAGTGGTCGAGGATGATCTCGCGGTAGAGGTCTTCGAGTCCAGGCATGGCTAGATCGCGAAGAACTGCTCGGCCTTGGACAGCGCCTCGACGAGCGCATCGACGTCAGCCTCGTCGTTGTAGACGTAGAGCGATGCCCGCACGGTCGCCGGCACCTCGAGCACGCGCATCAGCGGCTTCGCGCAGTGGTGGGACGCCCGCACGCACACCCCTTCCTCGTCGACGACCTGGGCCACGTCGTGGGCGTGGATGCCCTCGAGCACCATCGAGATGGTGCCACCCCGGACCTCGATGTCGCGCGGACCGTCGATGCGGAGGCGGTCGCCGAAGCGGTCCGTGAGGCGATCGAGCGCGTACTTGGTGAGCGACTTCTCGTGGGCCCGCACTGCGTCGAGTCCGAGCGCGCTGAGGTAGTCGACGGCCGCGCCCAACCCGATCGCCTCGGCGATGGGCATCGTGCCGGCCTCGAACTTCCACGGCACCTCGTTGGGGAGGAACCCCTCTTTGGTGACCTCACGGATCATCTCGCCGCCCCCGAGGAACGGCGGCATCTCCTCGAGCAGCTCGGGCCGGGCCCACAGGCCACCGATGCCGCTCGGACCGAGCATCTTGTGCGCGGTGAAGCCGACGAAGTCGGCGTCCCACGCCTGCACGTCGACGGGGAAGTGGGGGACCGCCTGCGCGCCGTCGACGAGCACCCGCGCGCCCGCGGCGTGCGCGGCGTCGGCGAGCTGCCGCAGGTCGTTGATGGTCCCGAGCACGTTGGACGCCGCGGTGACCGCGAGCAGCTTGGCTCCGTCGAGGAGGTCGTCGAGCTTCGTCGTGTCGAGCTGGTAGTCGGGAGTGAGGGGGATCCACCGGAGCTCGACGCCGCGCTCGGCTGCGAGGATGTGCCACGGCACGACGTTGGCGTGGTGCTCCATCTCGGTGACGACGATGGCATCGCCGGCGCGGAGGTTGGCGCGAGCCCACGAGTACGCCACGAGGTTGATCGCCTCGGTGATGTTCTTCGTGAACACGATCTCCTTGGCGCTCGCCGCGCCGAGCAGCTTCGCGACCTTGCCACGCGCCGCTTCGTAGGCAGCGGTCGTCTCCTCTGCGATCGTGTACACGCCGCGATGCACGTTGGCGTACGACTCGCGGTACACGCGGTCCATCGCGTCGAGCACCTGGATCGGCTTCTGCGACGACGACGCGGAGTCGAGGTACACGAGCCGCTTGCCGTGCACCTGTCGCTTGAGGATGGGGAAGTCGGCCTGGATGCGCGCGACGTCCAATGTCGCCGCGCTCATGCCGCACGCTCCGTGCGGAACGCGTCGAACCCGTCGCGCTCCACGCGCTCGGCGAGGTCGGGGCCACCGCTCGCCACGATCCGCCCGGCGAGCAAGACGTGCACCTGGTCGGGTGTGAGGTGCTCGAGCACACGGCGGTAGTGCGTGATCAGGAGGATGCCGAGGGCCGGTCGTTCTGCGCGCACGGCATCGATCCCGCTCGCCACCACCCGCAGGGCATCGATGTCGAGGCCGGAGTCGGTCTCGTCGAGCACGGCGACGTCGGGCTCGAGCAGCGCCATCTGGAGGATCTCGTTGCGCTTCTTCTCGCCGCCCGAGAACCCTTCGTTGAGGTAGCGCTGCACGAAGCGGTCGTCCATGCCGAGTCGCTTGGTCCAGTCGATCAGCGCCATGCGCACCTCGAGGACGGACAGGTCGGGGATGCCCTTGCGGACGGCCATCGCCTGGCGCAGGAAGTTGAGGACGCTGACGCCCGGGATCTCCTCGGGATGCTGGAACCCGAGGAAGATGCCGCGCGCGGCGCGCTCGTCGGTCGGCGCGCGGGTGACGTCATGGCCTCGGACCCGGATGGCGCCGGCGGTGACCTCGTAGGCGGGGTCGCCGAGCAGGGTCTTGGCCAGCGTCGACTTGCCGGAGCCGTTGGGGCCCATGAGTGCGTGCAGCTCACCCTCGCCGATGGAGAGCGAGACGCCGCGGAGCAGCTCGGCACCGTCGACGGTGACGTGCAGATCGTCGATCTCCAATACCGGGAAGCTCATCTGCTGCACTCCATCGGCCGAGTGTATTCTCCCTATCCGCGTAGTGGAAACCTCTGGGAGTACCGTCCGAGCATGGTCGATCGCCAGCACCGTGCTGCCTGGGACGACTGGGGCACGGTCGACCCGTTCTGGGCCGTGCTCACTCACCCCGACGCCCGCCACGGTCGCTGGGACCACGATGCGTTCTTCGCGACGGGCGTCGACATGGTGGCGACGATGCTCGAGCACACTGGGTGCTGGGGCCGGCCGGGGCATCGGCGCACGGCACTCGACTTCGGTTGCGGGCTCGGACGGATCACCCGCGCGCTCGCGCCGCACTTCGAGCGCACCATCGGACTCGATGTGGCGTCGACGATGATCGACGAGGCGCGCCGGCTCGACGCCGGTCCCGACGCGTCGGACGCGGAGTTCGTCGTGCACGACGCCGACGACCTGCGTGCGTTCGAGACCGGATCGATCGACTTCGTGTCGTGCCTGCTCGTGCTGCAACACCTGCCGACGCGCGCCGGCATCGAGACCTACCTGCGGGAGTTCGTGCGCGTACTCGCGCCGAGTGGGGTGGCAGCCGTGCAGCTGCCGGTGCACGTGCCGCAGGCTGCGCCTCGCACGACGCTTCGTCAGAAGCTCCGGCTACGGACGCGCGCCGGCCGCTTCTTCCGTGCGCTCCGTGTGAGCCCGCGGCTCCTGTACAAGTGGTTCGGGTGGCAACCGGAGATGCGCATGCAGGGCATCCCCTACGAGGAGACCGTCGCGGTGATCGAGAGCGCGGGGGGCAGCGTGCTGGATGTCAGCGACGAGAGCACCGACCCCGGCGGTGTCGTCAGCCGCGTCTACTTCGTGGTCCCGCCTGCCTGAGCCGCGTCTCGGAGCACGGCCGCAAGGTCACCCGGCGGGAACGAGACCGAGGGGCGAACCTCGCGAGGCGCGCCGACGGCCGTCACGAGCGCGCTCGCGAGCGCGTCGGCATCGCGCTTGGGCACGAGCACCACGGCACCCGCTGACGCGTGGTCGGCGATCTCGCGCAATCCACCATCGTCGGTGCCGACGACAGGCGTCGCGCACATCAACGCTTCGACCGCAACCAAGCCGAACGGCTCAGGTTCCGTCGACGGAGCGGCGAGCACGTCGAGGTCGGCGAGGAGCTCGGCGACGCCGACCTCGTCGATCTCACCGAGCCAGTGCACGTCGGTGAGCGAAGCGGCGCGCTCCTTCAAGTCGGCCGCGTACTTCTCCTTGCCCTGCACAGGGCCGCCGGCGATCACGAGATGCGCATCGGGCTCGGCCTGCTTCACCTTTGGCCATGCGTCGAGCAGCACGTCGATGCCCTTCCAGGTGTCGAGCCGACCGGCCGCGCCCACGAGGGGCGCGGTGGCCGAGATGCCCACCGTCGCCCGGAAGCGGCCGGCTCGACTCGGGGAGAACCGGTCGGGATCGGGCGTGTCGTAGATGACGACCGTGTTCGCGCCATCGAGCTGATCGGCGATCGCTCTCGACCCACACACGACCACCTTGGCGTGCCGCCGAGTCAGCCAGCGCTCCACGCGAAGCGCGATGCCTGATTGCACGACGATCTCGCGCGCGTGCCAGACATGCGGTCGCCGCGCGACGCGCGCCGCGGCCCATCCGTACCACGAGTGCAGTGAGTTCGTGTGCACGACGTCGACGTCGAGCCGGCTGACGAGGCGGCGAAGGCGGGCGACCGCGAACGGCCAACCCAGTGCGTACGCACACCACTCGAAGAAGCCGTGACTCGTGGAGATGCGGCGCATCCGCACGATGTGGACGCTCGCGCCCGCAGCTTCGTACTCCGCGCGCAATGGCGGTTCCAACGGGACCACGACATGGCGCTCGAACTCGGCCGGTAGGCTTCGCAGCATCCGTAGGAGCGCCTGGTCCGAGCCACCACGCTCCGCGACGGGCTGGATCGAGCAGAGCCGGATCATGCGTGTCGCCCTCAACGTCGAGCAGCTGCTGCACCATCCCCCAGGGGGGATCGGTCGCTACACCGCGGAACTGGCCAGGTTACTCCCGGCATCTCAGGATGAAGGCGAGCCGTTCGACGTCGTGCCGTTCGTCGCGCGCCACAGTCGAGCCAAGGTCGAGCGTGCGCTCGGCCCGTTCGGATTGCGCGGTGCAGATCCCGTGCGCCTGCTCCTCCCGCGCCCGTTGCTGTACGACACGTGGAACCTGGTCGGCTTTCCGCCGCTCGGGATGTTGCATCCCGCGCTTCGAGACGTCGATCTCGTGCACGCGCCGTCGCTCGCGGTGCCGCCGCACAGTGGAGTGCCGCTGATCGTCACCGTCCACGATGCGGCGGCCATCGTGTTCCCCGAGACCTATCCGCGCCGGGGGCGATGGTTCCACCGACGCGGCAGCATCACCGCGGCGCGTCGGGCCGACGTGGTGATCGCGCCGACGATGGCGGCGGCGGAGGAGATCAGCTCCCGCACGCCGATCCCGCGCGAGCGCATCCGGGTGATCCCGCACGGCGTGACGCAGCTCCCGATCGGTGAGGGAGTCGTCGCCGCGACGCGCGCGACGCTTGGTCTCGGCGACGATCCCTACGTGCTGTGGGTGGGCACGTTGGAGCCGCGCAAGAACCTTCCGGTCCTCGTCGAGGCATTCCGGACCCTCGTGTCGCAACACGACGTGCCGCACCGACTGGTCATCGTCGGGCCACCGGGCTGGCTCGACACCGAGGGCACGTTGCAGGAGTCGGCGAAGGCGTTGGGCGATCGCATTCACTTCACGGGCCCCGTGCGCGCCGACCGTCTCCTCGCGCTCTATCGGGGTGCAGACCTCTTCGCGTTCCCGAGCCTCCACGAGGGGTTCGGGCTCCCGGTGCTCGAGGCGATGGCGCAGTCGACAGCAGTGCTGTGCGCCGACATCCCGGTGCTGCGCGAAGTGGGCGGCGACGCGGCGCGCTTCGTCGCGGCGAACGACGCCGAAGCTTGGGCCGACGCCATCGCCGACATCGTGTTCGACGACGAGGCACGCGCCGCGCTCGCACACGCCGGACGTGTGCGAGCCGCAAGCTTCACCTGGGAGCGCTGCGTCAACCGCACCAAAGCCGTCTACCGAGACGTCCTCGGCCTCTCCTAGACGCAACCCCAACCCGAACAAGAGCATGCGGCTACCAGCCGCGGGCGGCCCACTCTTCTAGGTGGGGGCGCTCTTCGGCGATGGTGGTGTCGAGGCCGTGCCCGGGGAGCACGAGCATCTCGGGCGAGAGCGTGAAGAGTCGACGGTCGATCGACTGGAGGATCTGCTCGAAGCTCGCGCCGGGGGTGCTGGTGTTGCCCGCGCCGCCGGGGAACAGCGTGTCGCCCGTGAAGACGAGCGGCTCGTCCTCGAGCAGGAACGAGGTGGAACCCGCCGTGTGCCCGGGAGTGTGGATGGCGCGCAGCTTCAGCTCGCCGACCGAGAACACGTCGTCATCGGCGATCACGAAGTCGTAGGCCGGCAGCATCTCGGCGTCCTGCGCCGCGATGCCGACGTCGATGCCGGCATCGCGCACCGCTTCGACAGCCTGGATGTGGTCCCAGTGGCCATGCGTGGTCAGCACCTTGCGCACGCCCGTCTCGCGGCAGACCTCCAACAAGAGGTCGTGCTCGTTCGCGGCATCGAGCAAGACCGCGTCGCCAGTGCCCTTGCAGCGCACGATGAACACGTTGTTCTCGAACGGGCCGACGATCAGCTTGTCGACACGGACGCGAGCGTCCTCGAAGTGCGCGGGTCGTGGCATGCCTCGAGGCTACCGGGCCTGGCCGGTTCTCCTTACCGACGGGTAGCGTCACTCCGCGCGCGGCGCCCGCAGGGCGCTCGCCAGCGAGCGAACGGCCGCGGGCCGGGTATCCCGGCCCGCAGAGAGCGAGCGAGACGGTTGGACTTCACGGACACGCCGGACGAGGCTGCGTTCCGCGCTGAGGTACGGGCGTGGCTCGACGAGCACCTCGTCGGCGAGTTCGCGGAGCTCGGCGGACGGGGCGGCCCGGCCGACGAAGCCGGATGGGACGTCCGCATCGAGTGGGAGAAGCTGCTCGGCAAGGACCGCTGGCTCGGCATCTCGTGGCCCGTCGAGTGCGGCGGTCGCGGCGCCGACTTCGCGCAGCAAGTCATCTTCAACGAGGAGTACGCGAAGGCCGACGCGCCTGCACGGGTCAGCTTCTTCGGTGAAGGGCTGTTCGCACCCACTCTTCTTGCGTACGGGACCGACGAGCAGAAGCAGCGGTTCCTTCCCAAGATCCAGTCGGTCGAGGAGCTGTGGTGCCAGGGCTACTCCGAGCCCAACGCCGGCTCCGACCTCGCCAACGTGCAGACCAAGGCGGTCCTCGACGGCGACCAATGGGTCATCAACGGGCAGAAGGTGTGGACGACGCTCGCGCACCGCGCGCAGTGGTGCTTCTGCGTCACCCGCACCGATCCCGAGTCCGACGGGCACCACGGTTTGTCCTATCTCCTCGTCCCGATGGACCAACCGGGCGTCGAAGTGCGGCCGCTGAAGCAGATGACGGGCACCGCCGAGTTCAACGAGGTCTTCTTCTCCGACGCCCGCACCGACAAGGCCAACGTGCTCGGTGAGGTCAACGACGGATGGAAGGTGGCGATGGCCACACTCGGCTTCGAGCGCGGCACCGCGTTCCTGTCGCAACAGCTCGCGTTCCAGCGCGAGCTCGAAGAGGTCATCGAGGTGGCACACAAGCGCGGCGCTACTGAGGACGCCGTCATCCGCCAGGAGCTGGCCGACTCCTACATCGGCGTGCACATCATGAAGTTCAACGGCATGCGCATGCTGACGGGCCTCGTGAAGAAGGGGGTGCTCGGCCCCGAGTCGAGCATCGGCAAGCTCTACTGGAGCAACTGGCACCGCACCCTCGGCGAGCGGGTCATGCACGTGCTCGGTGCCGACGGCGGGATCATCGCGGACGACTCGGACGGCCAGTACGAGCTTGACGAGCTCCAGCGGGCGTTCATGTTCAGCCGGTCCGAGACGATCTACGCCGGCTCGAGCGAGATCCAGCGCAACATCATCGGCGAGCGGGTGCTGGGCCTTCCTCGGGAGCCCCGGTAGCCATGCAGATAACCTGCGCCGCAGCGAGCGAGCCAATGGAGTGGGAGACCCAATGAACTTCGCGTTTTCCGAAGAGCAGGACCAGCTGCGCGAGGCGGTTGGCAAGTTCATGGAGTCGAAGTCGCCGTCGGCGGAGGTCCGCCGGCTGATGGAGACGACCGAGGGCTACGACGCCGCGGTCTGGAAGCAGATGGCCCAGGAGCTCGGGCTCCAGAGCCTGCACCTTCCCGAGGCGCACGGTGGCCAGGGCTTCACGTTCATCGAGCTCGGCATCGTGCTCGAGGAGATGGGCAAGGTGCTGCTCTGCGCGCCCTACTTCTCGACGGTGTGCCTCGCCGCGAACGCGATCATGAACGCCGCCACCGACGCGCAGCAGGGCGAGCTGCTCCCCGGCATCGCATCGGGCGACACGATTGCCGCGCTCGCGTTCACCGAGCCGAACGGGAAATGGGACGCGTCGGGAATCACGATGGAAGCCCGAGGTAAGGGCGACGCGTGGACCCTCGAAGGCACGAAGATGTTCGTGATCGACGGCCACACCGCGAACACGATCGTGGTCGTCGCGCGCGAAGCCGGCAGCACCGGTGACGACGGCATCGGCTTCTTCGTGGTCGACGGCGACGCCAAGGGCCTCACCCGCACCGCGCTGGCCACGATGGATCAGACGCGCAAGCAGGCCCGCCTCGACTTCTCAGGTGTGGAAGCGAGGCCGCTCGGTGAAGTCGGCAAGGGTTGGGCCGCGCTGTCCAAGACGCTCGACCAGGCCGCGGTGTGCCTCGCCAACGAGATGGTCGGCGGCGCACAGCGCGTGCTCGACATGAGCGTCGAGTACGCAAAGGTGCGCGTGCAGTTCGGCCGTCCGATCGGATCGTTCCAAGCGATCAAGCACAAGTGCGCCGACATGCTGCTCGAGGTCGAGTCGGGCAAGTCCGCGGCGTACTACGCAGCGTGGGCCGCAGCCGAGGACAACGAGGAGCTGCCGGTCGTGGCCAGCCTGGCCAAGGCCTACTGCTCAGACGCCTACTTCCACGCCGCTGCCGAGAACATCCAGATCCACGGGGGAATCGGCTTCACGTGGGAGCACGATGCGCACCTCTACTTCAAGCGTGCCAAGAGCTCCGAGATCCTCCTCGGTGACGCCACCTATCACCGCGAGCTGCTCGCACAGCGCATCGGCATCTAGCGGGGCCAAGCAACCGCACAGAGACTTGTAAGCGCGGCTCCAGTTCGCGCCTCCTACCTCCGAAGAACTTGATGGGGGAAGGAGAGCGGAATGGTGACTGCGCTCACCGAAGACCTGATGGTGCGGAGCGCCGTGGGTCTCATGCTGACGTCCGTCGTCTTGATGCTGCACTCGGCGCTGGCCTGACGACGTTCCGACTGCGGGCAGACCCTCGCCGTTGGACAACGGACCGGCGCGTGACGGATGCCAGACTGGACCCCCATGGCCGTGCTGGTGACTGTGCTCGCCGTCGTCCTGGCACTGCTCTCGGTGCTCGTCGCCGGCCTGCTCCGCAGCCATGCCGAGATCCTGCGCGCGTTGCACTCCCTCGAGGCCGGGCTGGATCCCGACGAGGAGGACGCCGCGCCGGTGCACCGCGGCCTCACCGTGCCCCGACCCCGCGCCGACGGTGATGTGCGCACCGCCGTCGACCTCATTGGCGTCACTCCAACGGGCGACGCAGTCAGCGTGTCGATCGCCGGGGTGCGTCATCTGACCCTGCTTGCGTTCCTCACGAGCGGTTGCACGACGTGCGTGGAGTTCTGGAACGCGTTCGCGGAGCCGGGGCGCTTGGAGGTACCAGGCGACGCACGCCTGGTGGTCGTCACCAAGGGTGAGGAGGCCGAGAGTCCCGCGCGGCTGAAGAAGTTCGCGCCGCGCGACCTCACCGTGGTGATGTCGAGTCCCGCGTGGGACGCCTATGACGTGCCAGTTGCTCCCTACTTCGTGCTGGTCGACGGGCCCATGAGCGCGATCGTGGGCGAGGGCGCGGCGATGTCCTGGCCGCAGATCGTGGGGATGATGGAGCAAGCCGTCGTCGACGCTGGCCTCTCGACCTCGACCTCGGCTCGTCGTCGCCGCGGCGAGGACAACCGCACGCGCGAGGCGAGCGTCGACCGGGACCTGATCGATGCCGGGATCGAGCCGGGCCATCCCAGCCTGTATCCCACGCCCGGTGCCGACCTCCACGACGCCGAGGCAGGCATGTGATCTCTCCACTCGTGGGCAGGCGGCCATGAGCCACATCACCGCACACGGCCTGGAAGTTGCCGTCCCTCCCGGGTGGGGAGGACGGGTCTCCCAGCCGCTCTTCGCACGTGAGGGGATGCCGCGCGAGCTCGACCCCGAAGACTTCGATCCCGCGGGCCTCCAGCGCGGCCTCGATGGCCACGCCGGCCGTCAAGGGTTCTTCCATGAAGCGGGGCGTGCCTTCTGCCTCATCGTGCTCGGCGCGTACGCGCGTCGCAGCGTTGTCGTGCCTGCTGTCAACAACGTCCTCGCGAACATCCGGATCGACGGGGCGGTCGGGTGAGCATCGCCGCGGGTCCGTTCGCGATCGCCGCGCTGTTGTTGGCCGTTGCGGGCGCGATGAAGGTCGCATCACCTGCCGACACCGCGAATGCGCTCCGCGGCGCTGGACTCCCGGCCTCGCCGCGCCTCGTCCGCGCGGGCGGCGCGATCGAGGCGCTCGGCGGTGCCTACGCGTTCATCGAAGGCGACCTGATCGGCGCCGTGCTGGTTGCGCTGTCGTACGTGCTCTTTGCTGCGTTCGTGGCCTTCGCACTCGCGTGTGACCTCCCCATCTCGACGTGTGGCTGCTTCGGCAAGACCGACACGCCTCCGAGTCGCGTCCACTTGGTCTTCAATCTCGCGGCCGTGATCGCTGCGGTGACGATCGCCATCGACCCTTCCGCCGGCATCGCCGACGCGGTGGGCTCACAGCCGCTCTCCGGTGTTCCCTTTGTGATGCTCGTCGTGATCGGCACGGGGTTGTCGTTGCTCACGCTCAGCGCGCTCCCACGAGTGCTGGCGTCCGTACGCGAGGCTCAGTAGCTGATGCAGACGCCGAGCAAGGACATCGCAACTGCGAACTGGATCGGGTCGAAGACGAGCGGGTTTCTCGACGCGCGCCTCAACCGCAGCAGCTTCATGTCGCGCGCCACGCTCGCCGGAACCGTCGCGTCTGTGCCCGGCGCGACCTTCGCCTGACGGCGGTCTCGTCATCGAGTACGTCGCCGGGTTCCTCGTTGTCGGGCTGATCGTCGGGATCGCCGCGTGGGTCGTCGCCCGCGAGGCCGGCCGTCTCGCCCGCACTCCGCCACCCGCGTTGTTCGATGCCGAAGACGCGTTCGAGTGGATCGTGGAGCATCTGCCGGACGCCGTCGCCGCAACGCTGACAACCGAGGACGTGCGGCGGATCCTCCAGCTCCAGATCGAGTTCTTCGAGCACCACGGCGTGTCGCCGAACGGGAACGGCGCGGCTCCCGGCGGTCCGGTGATCGTGGGTGGTGGCGAGCAGATCGCGTACATCGTCGAAGAAGCCGCCCGCACGGGCGAGCCCTACCTCCCCGAGCAGATCGACGCGGTCGTCGAAACCCAGCTCGCGTACCTCCAGGAGATCGGTGCGATCGGGCCACCCGCCGACGAGGACTGAATACAACAAGTCCAACGCAGGTGCTTGCACCCGCGTGCTACAAGTGGGTCACCAGAGAAAGGAGGTGGTCCACGAATGCATCAACCTTTTGGGACCCTGGAGGTGCGCGGCCGTTAGGCCCCACACCGGCTGGACCGCCTGGCGGAGTTCCGACCGCCGCACCGGCACCGCAACCCGGTCGGGGACTGGTCCCTCCCGAGAAGTCCGGATGGTGCTCAACAGCCTTGATGAGTGGGCGGGGTGCGCAGGCACCCCGCCCGCTCGCGTTCCGGAGCGGGCGTTAGGTTGGAGTCGTGGAGAAGCCGGCGCGGTTCGAGCACTTCCGTTGGTTGGGTGACAAACGCAACCAGCGAGTCCACGACCTCGACGCGCTCGACGATCCGGAGGTCGCGGCGAAGGTCGAGGAGCTGATGAAATCCGAAGCCTTTGCGACGTTCGGCCCCGACACCCTCGAAGAGGCAAGGAACCGCGGCTACCGCCCTTAGGGGGCTTCGAACTTCCCCGGCAGGTCGTTCTCCGTCAGCTGGAGGCGCGCCGCGAAGGATTCGTCGGTGAGCGCGGGTTCGCTCGCCACCGACGCAGGATCGGCCGGCAACCCGTCGAGCTCCACCCATGACGTGCACCCGCCGTACTCGTCGCGCCAGGGGACGGTGATCGGCTCGAGCAACCGGTGGACGCGCAGCGCAAGGATCCACAGCGGGTCGCGCTTCTTCCAGCTCAAACGCGACGCCGCGTAGTCGGTCGTCCAGATGAACTTCCCCGCGATCTTGTCCAGATCGTCGGGGTCGGTGATCGTTGCGACCTTCACGACGTCGGCCCACCCGTCGACGCGGACGTCACCTTCGCCGGGTGCGGCGGCGATCGACTCGTCGACCCACCGTCGGTACGCAGGCTTGAGAAGCTCCGACTTCTGGTGCTCGGCGGTGGGGTAGAGCCACAGCCGCTTCGATTGCAGATCGAAGTGGCGACCTTCCTCGCGCAAGCCACCCTTGCGCACGTCGAGGATCTGCTCACCAGCGAGGAGTGCGCGCACGATGACGGCCCACTCCTTGCACGCGGGGGTCGCTACCGCCGATGGCACGGCGCCGAGGATACTGGGCCTCTTGGAGTCATCATCCTTTGTCGCACTCGCTCGGCGGCAGGGTACCTGCCGCCGCCCCTAAGGGGACGCTCGCCACTCCTGGAAACCGTGATCACGACGGAGCACTCGCGACTCGTGGGGCACCTCGCGGTGTCAGGCGCCGCCACGTCCCCAGGTGTCGTGCTGTGTCACGGCTTCCCGACCGGCCCGCGGGGCGCGATCACCTCGGCGACCACGTTCCCCGAGCTCGCCGAGCGCATCGCCCGCGAGACGGGATGCGTCGCATTGGCGTTCAACTGCCGCGGCTCGGGTTCGAGCGAGGGTGACTTCTCGGTCGGCGGTTGGCTCGATGACATCCGCGCCGCAGTCGCGTATCTCGACGCTCGCGATGACGTGCGGGGTGTGTGGCTCGTCGGCGTGGCCGAAGGCGGTGCACTCGCGATCACGGTGGCCGCCGACAACGATCTCGTACGTGGTGTCGCCACCCTGGCTGCGCCCCCGAGTCTGGGTGATTGGGCGCGTGAGACCGGACGACTGCTCGAATACGCGCGGCGCGTCGGAATGGTGCGTACGCCCAACTTCCCCGAGTCGATGGCCGAGTGGAGCCGCGAGGTCGCGGCGATCGACGCCATCACCTCCGCCCGCTCGCTGCCGCCGCGTCCGCTCCTCGTGTTGCACGGATCCGACGACGAGGTGGTGCCACTCGCGGATGCCCGGCAGCTCGCGGAAGCTGCGGCGTCCGCGTCGCAGCTGCGGGTCGTGCAGGCTGCCAGCCATGAGCTCCGCCACGACCCGAGGGCCGTGGCCGCGCTCATCGGTTGGCTGGACCGCCTTCCGTGACCTGGCGATAGAGGTCGGCGAACTCCGCGCCGGCGCGGTCCCAGGTGTAGAGCTTCACGCGCTCGTGCCCCCGTGCGATCAGCTGCGCGCGCACATCACCGTCGGACAGCACGGTGTGGAGCGCCCCAGCCAGCGCGTCGACGTCGTTGGGATCGGGGAGCAAGGCCGCGTCGCCCAGTACTTCGGGCAGGGCGCCAGCATTGGACGCGACGACGGGGATGCCGCTCAACATCGCTTCGAGCGGGGGATGGCCGAATCCCTCGTAGATCGATGGGTACGCGAGCACGGTCGCGCCGGCCAGCAGGTCGCGGCGATCGTGGTCGTCGACGTAACCGAGTCGCCGGATGCGCTCGCCATGCCGTGCGTCGTCGACCGCAGCATCGAAGTCCTCCACACCCCAGCCATCCGGACCGGCGACCAGGAGCACGAGATCGGGGTCATCACCCGCGACCGCATCGAATGCCTTGACGAGGTTCGGCAGGTTCTTGCGCGGCTCGACAGTCCCGAGCGCGAGCACGTAGCGATCGGAGCCGGCCAACCGCCGTCCGCGTGCGGGATCGCCACCCGCTGAGGGCACGAGGCCGCTGTAGACCCGGACCACTCGCTCAGGCTCGATGTCGAAGTGATCTCTGACCTCGGATGCCACGAAGTCGCTGACGACGTGCAACACGGCACCGCGATCAATCGCAAGCTGGATGTAGCGCGGGAACGTGAGGGTGTCGGGAGTGCTGAGCTCCGGATACCAGACGAACGTCAGGTCATGCACGGTCGCGATGACCGGAGCACGCGCGGGCGGCGCGACGAAGTTCGGTGCGTGCACGATGTCGACGCGCCCGGTCCAGAGCTCGGCGCGAGGAATCGGCAGGTGGCGCCAGAGCATCCGGGTGAGCCGCGCGGGGATGTGACGCGTGCGGGCGCGTACATGGCGAGGAACCTCGTACGCCAACGCACCCCGGCCGCGAAGCGTGACGGCGAAGGCGCTGACCTCGAGGTCATCGCGCGCCGAGAGGGTCGTGAGCAGGTTCGTCACCATCTGACCCACGCCCGTCCGTGGCGTCAGCAGCGCGGTCGATTCCACGGCGACCCGGATCCGGCCACTTGCCTTGCTCATGGGAACATCCACATGGTGACGGCGATCGTGGGCACAGCGGTGGTGGCGATGCCGCGCACAATAGAGGCGTGACACTGCAGAACTTCGATGTGGTCATCGTCGGCGGCGGGATCGTCGGTTTGGCCACCGCCTACGGCATCACTGACGCCGATCCCGATGCGCGGGTTGCGATCGTCGAGAAGGAAGGCGGGGTGGCTCGGCACCAGTCGGGCCGCAACTCCGGGGTGCTCCACTCGGGGATCTACTACCGGCCGGGGTCACGGAAGGCCGAGTTCACGGCCCTGGGTCGCGCCAGCATGCTGCAATTCTGCGAGGCGCACGAGATCCCGTACGACATGTGCGGAAAGCCGATCGTTGCTTCCGAGCTCGCCGACATCCCCCGTCTCGAGGCGTTGGAGGCCCGCGCCCGCGGCAACAAGGTCCGCGCCCGCCGTCTCACGTCGGGCCAGATGGCCGAGGTGGAGCCATCGGTGCACGGGCTCGGCGCGCTGCACGTCGCCGACGCCGGCGTCGTGGACTTCGCGCAGGTGTCGCGCGTCCTGGAGGACGTGCTCCGCAGTCGAGGGGTGGAGCTCCACCTCGGTCGGGCCGTGACGGGATTGAAGGAAGGTTCGGCGTCCGTTGTCGTCGTGACCGACGCCGGCGGCGTCGAGGCCTCGTTCGTCGTGAACTGTGCGGGCCTGCACGCTGATCGCCTTTCGGGTGGACCGAAGATGACGCAACAGCGGTTGCGCATCATCCCGTTCCGTGGCGAGTTCTTCGAGCTCGCAGAGGCGAAGCGCTCGCTCGTGCGCGGCCTCGTCTATCCAGTTCCAGATCCGGCGTTCCCCTTCCTCGGAGTCCACTTGAACCGCGGGATCGACGGCCGGGTCATGGCCGGCCCCAACGCCGTCCTCGGATTGGCACGTGAGGGCTACTCCTGGCGCGCGGTCGAATGGCGAGAGATCGGAGAGCTCCTCCGCTACCGAGGGATGCGGCGGTTGGCGCGTCGTCATTGGCGGACCGGTGTGCGTGAGGTGCTCCGCTCGTTCTCGACGCGGCGCTTCGAGCGTGACCTCCAACGGCTCGTGCCCGAGATCCGTCGCACCGACCTCACTCGCGCACCCGCTGGGGTTCGCGCCCAGGCGGTAAGCCGCGACGGCGAGCTGCTCGACGACTTCGAGATCGCCGAGACTGCGCGCGCGGTGCATGTGCTCAACGCACCGTCACCAGGTGCGACCGCGTCGCTGGAGATCGGCCGAACGATCGCGGGGATGGTGGCGAAGCGCCGCGCCTGACGCGCGGTCCGCTCAGATCTCGAGTGGCTCGTGCTCGATCTGCTCGGCCAAACGTGCCAGGGCGGCGTCGTCGTCGGGAACGCCGGCCTTCAGGCGAGCGGCGAGGAGCACCCACATCGACGCAGCCGCCGCCGCGGAGCCCACGATGAACGCGATCTCGACCCGTCGGAACAGCGGGTTCTCGATGATCGCGGTGGCGGCCGCGAGCGCGGCGATGCCCACCAGCCACGCGAGCAGCGCGCGCGAGTGACCCATGAGCGCGATCAACGCCTGGGCGAGCGTGAGGGCGAGGATGAACAGGCCGCTCCCCGCGGCCAGCAGTGCGAGGTCGATGTTGCCGAGATCGAACTTCTTGCCGAAGAGGAACTCGCCCACCGGTGGCCCGAGCGACCCGCCCGCGAGCACTCCGACCGCACCGATGCCGGCCACCACGAGGATCAGCTTCTTGAGTCCGGTGCGGAAGTCGTCGTGCCGTCCCGCGCCCGCCAGGCTGGCGAGCTTCGGGAGCAGCGAGGCCTGCACCGCCTGGAACAGCAGGATCGGGATGCGAGCGAGGAACAACCCGGCGACGAAGCGGCCGATCTGCTTGTCAGTCACATCGGTGGGAAGGATGTACGCGGACAGGAACGGCGCGTACCCGAGCACCTGGGCCGACACCGAACCGAAGAACAAGTAGCCGAGGTTCGTGGAGAGCTCGTTCCACGGCGCGGCCGGTCCGGGTGCGAGCAAGCCGTGCTCGCGCGACAGCGCGATCGCGGCGGCGAACGCGGGCGGCAGCGCGAGGCACAGCCCGTAGTACGCGGGCTTCTCGACGCCGGCGGCGAAGAGCGCCGCGCACGCACCGAAGCGCAACACGCCCTCGGCCCCGATGATGAGGCTGTACGAGCCGAAGCGCGCGTTCCCCGAGAGCGTGCCGCGCGCGAGGTGCTGGACGCAGAACGTGAACATCGCGATCACGACACAGCTCGCCAGGCCGGTGCTGCCCTCGAACACGTCGTCGAGCACCGGGGTACCGAGGACCGCCGCGCCGGTGACGACACCGAGCGCGACCGACAGGACCAGGCCGGCGAAGGCGGCCCGCTTGACGACCGGACCGCCGCCGATCCCACGCGCTCGTCGATCGGCCAGGGCCCGACCCACTTCTTGCTCGAGGGGCAGGAAGAACCCCGGCGCCAGGATGAAGACCAGCACCCACAACCCGTTGACCGCCGTGTAGTCGGAGTGGCTGAGCGCGCGGAACGTGAGGATCTGGAATCCGTACGCGCTGACGCCGGCGATGAGCAGGCCCGCCCCGACGACGAAGGTCCCCTCGGGCAGCGGGCGTCTGGCCGCCTCGATCAGACGCTGCGTGCGTTGTGCCATGCGATGACGCCGTCCCCCGAACGAGGCACAGAAAGCCCTGCGAGCATAATGGCCAGACCGATGAGCACCCGGATGCTGTTGATCCTCGCCGCACTCTGCGCGGTGGCGATCCTCGCGGCGGCAGCCGTCAAGCTGCTCACCCTCGGCTGAATCTGCCGAGTCCTCGCCGAGCCACGGCGCGTGGCCGATACTTGCGTGGTCCACGACCCCCACTCACGGTGGGGAGGGGAGTCCCGTGCCGGACCAGTTCGACGTAGTCGTCCTCGGCGGAGGGCCGGGCGGCTATGCGGCCGCGCTGTACGGCGCCGCCGCGGGCCTGCGCATCGCCCTCGTCGAGGAGCAGCGCGTCGGCGGCACCTGCCTGCACCACGGTTGCATCCCGGCGAAGGAGCTCCTCCAGACCGCCGAGGTGCTCCGCACCGTGCAGACCGCCAAGGAGTTCGGCGTGAACGCCGGCGAGCCAACCCTCGACGTCCGCACGAGTCAGGCCCGCAAGCACCAGGTCATCGACCGCCTCACCAAGGGACTCGAGACGCTGCTCAAAGGTCGCGAGGTCACGGTCATCAGCGGCACCGGGGCCATCGCTGACGCTGCCGCGCGACGCATCCTCGTGTCGGAAGGCACTGAGGTCGCGGGCAACGCGCTCGTGCTCGCCACCGGTTCGGCCGCGCGCTCGTTGCCCGGGCTCGACTTCGACGGGTCGCTCATCCTCTCCTCTGACCACGTGCTCGAGCTCGAAGAGGTTCCTCGCCGCGTCGCAATCATCGGGGCGGGTGCCGTCGGGTGCGAGTTCGCGTCGATGCTCGCCGACTTCGGTACCGAGGTGACGCTGCTCGAGGCGCTGCCGCGCATCCTGCCCGGCGTCGATGCCGAGGTGTCGGTGGCGTTGGCGCGCGCGTTCCGTCGTCGCAACATCTCGGCCCATGCCGGTGTACGGGTCACGAGCATCGAGGGGACGCGCGAGCTCGCGGTCACGTTCGAGGGTCCCGAAGGCACCGCGACCGTGGCCGTCGATCAGGTGGTCGTCTGTGTTGGTCGCGCGCCGCGAACCCAGGGCCTCGGCCTCGAGGAATCAGGCGTGGGACTCGAGCGCAACGGGTTCGTCCAGGTGAACGATCACATGCAGACCACAGTGCCCGGCGTGTACGCGGTCGGCGACGTCGTCGACACGCCCGCGCTCGCGCACGTTGCGTTCGCCGAGGCGATCGTCGCGGTCAAGACCATCCTCGGTGAAGAGGTGCAGCCGATCCAGTACGACAAGGTGCCGTGGGGGATCTACTGCCACCCCGAGGTCGCGTTCTCGGGTCTCACCGAAGAGCAGGCGCGCGAGCGCGGCTATGACGTCGTCACCGCGGTGCAGCGCTTCGTCGGCGACGGCCGCGCGCTCATCCTCGGAGAGCCCGACGGCATCGTGAAGATCGTGGCTGAGCGCGACGGGCCGATCCTCGGTGTCCACATGGTCGGTCCGTGGGCAACCGAGCTCATCGCCGAGGGCTACCTGGCCGTGAACTGGGAAGCATCGGCCGCAGAGATCGCGCCGCTGATCCACGCGCACCCGACGCTCAGTGAGGTGTTCGGCGAGGCGACGCTCGCGCTCACCGGACGACCACTCCACTGACCGGAAGGAGGCGAACCCCTTGGACGTGACGATGCCGCAGCTCGGTGAGACGGTCACCGAGGGCACGATCACGCGCTGGTTCAAGCAAGCCGGGCAGAGGATCCAAGCCGACGAGCCATTGTTCGAGGTGTCGACCGACAAGGTGGACTCTGAGGTCCCCGCGCCGATGAGCGGCGTGGTGACCGAGATCCGGGTTGCGGAGGGAGAGACGGTCGCCGTGGGCACCGTGCTCGCGATCATCGACGAAGCGGGAGCAGCTCCGGCCGACACGCCTGCTGCCAGCGTGTCGCCGGCCGCAGTGCCACCGACCGCAGTGCCACCCGCCGCGGCGCCGCCACCGGTCCCAGTCGTGATCCCGCCGGTTGCGCCGGCCGCGCCAGCACAGCCGGTCACACCGATGGCGCCAGAACCTGTTGCACCGCCGGAGCCCGTCATGCCGGTGGCGCCAGCGGAACCCGTTGCGCCCGCCGCTCCGATACCCGTCGCACCGAGGGCGCCGGAGCCCGTCGCGCCGGCGCCGCCACCCGAGCCGCTCGTGCCCGCGGCGGCACCACCGCCGCCTTCGCCAGCACCACCGCCGCCTTCGCCAGCACCTCCACCACCCTCTCCGCTTCCGCCCGCGCCCGCCGCGCCCGTCACCGCTGCCGCGGGTCAGCCGCTCACGTCGCCGGTCGTGCGTCGCCTGATCGCGCAGCACGGCCTGGACGCCGCATCGATCCAGGGCACCGGTGAGGGCGGGCGCATCACCCGTCGCGACGTGCTGGCCGCGGCCGCCTCCCGCGGAACGGCACCATCCCCGCCGCCCGCTCCCGCATCGGTGCCGCCTCCCGAGCCCGTGGCGCCGATCATCCCGGCCCCGGTCGAGCCACCGCCCGTCGAGCCGGTACCGGAGCCCGCACCGGCGCCTGAGCCACCTCCGCCCCCGATGGAGCTGCCGACTCCGGCCGCGCCAGTGGAGCCCCCGCCACCCCCGGCCGCACCACCTCCGCCGCCGCCCCCGGTGCCACCGCCTCCACCACCACCGGCACCGCCGCCCGTCGTGGTGCCCGAACCACCGCCGCCGCCAGCACCGCTGGCGCCGCCGGCGTGGGGCACGATGCCCGCGGGCTCACGCGGCGACGAGACCGTGCCCTTCACCAACATCCGGCGCCGTACGGCGGAGCACATGGTCCGCTCGAAGGCCACGAGCGCGCACGTGCACACGTCCATCCAGGTCGACTTCGAGCGCATCTCGCGCGTGCGCGATGCGCGCCAGGCCGACTGGAAGCAGAAGGAAGGGTTCTCGCTCACCTTCATGCCGTTCATCGCTCGCGCAGTTGCCGACACGATCGCCGAGTTCCCCCACGTGAACGCGAGCGTGGTCGGCGACTCGCTCGTCGTGCACCGCGACGTCCATCTCTCGATCGCAGTCGATCTCGACTTCGAGGGCCTGGTGGCACCGGTGATCCACAACGCCGACGGCAAGCGGCTGCCATTCATCGCCAGGGAGATCCGTGATCTCGCCGAGCGTGCCCGCACCAAGCAGCTCCTCCCCGACGAGGTGCTCGGCGGCACGTTCACGATCACGAACCCCGGACCGTTCGGCACCTTCCTGACGATGCCGATCATCAACCAGCCGCAGGTCGCGATCCTCTCCACCGACGCGGTCGAGAAGCGCCCCGACGTGGTCAACACTCCTGACGGCGAGGATGTGATCGCAGTGCGTCACCTCGGCATGCTGTCGTTCGCATGGGATCACCGTGCGTTCGACGGAGCGTACGCAGCGTCGTTCCTGCGTGCGCTCAAGGAGCGACTCGAGTCCAGGGACTGGAACGCCGAGCTCGAGTAGGCGACATATGGTCTTGAACGTGACCACACTCCACGCGCGTTGGCTTGGACGGGTCTCGTACGCCGATGCGGATGCGCTCCAGCGGGGCTTGCACGAGCACGGCGCCGACGACCACCTGCTGCTGCTCGAGCACCCGCACGTCTACACGCTCGGCACCACGTCGCATCTGGAGCACGTGCTCACGCCGCCCGCGGACGTGGGCGCCGAGCTCGTGCGCACCGACCGCGGTGGCGACGTCACGTACCACGGCCCCGGTCAGCTCGTCGGCTACCCGATCATCACCTTGCCCGAGTGGCGTGACGGCATGCGCGACGTCGTTGCGTACGTGCGCGAGCTCGAGCAGGTGCTGATCGCCACGCTCGCCGAGCTGGGGGTGACGGCCGATCGGCGAGAGCGGCTCACTGGAGTGTGGGTCAGAGAGGAGAAGATCGCCGCGATCGGTGTGAAGGTGGCTCGTGGTCGCACGCGGCACGGGTTCGCGTTGAACGTCGACCCCGCGCTGGCGATGTTCGAGCACATCGTGCCCTGCGGCATCCGCGACAAGGGTGTGACGTCACTGCGCCAACTCCTCGGCGCCGACACCCCTGACATGCTGACGGTCGTCGACACGGTCACCCGCAACTTCGCTGCCCACTTCGGCCACACCACCGTCGAACATCAGCACGTCACGGATTTTCGGCACGCTGAGCGTGCCTATGACACCCTCAGCGTGCCGAAAACCCCGGGGGGAGAGCCGATTCGGTTGTTGGGGAGGCTGGCAGATGCTGGCGTCGATGTGCCGGTGACGGACGGGTCGGATGGTGCGGCGTTTCGGCGACCGGAGTGGATGAGGGTCCGCGCCGATCTCGGGACGGCGTATCGCGAGACGAAGCGGCTCATGCGCACGCTCGAGCTGCACACCGTCTGCGAAGAGGCCGGGTGCCCGAACATCTACGAGTGCTGGGCCGACCGCACCGCCACCTTCATGATCCTCGGCGAGCGCTGCACCCGCGCGTGCGGCTTCTGTCTCGTCGACACCCGCAAGCCGCTGCCCCTCGATGTTGCTGAGCCGGCGCGCGTCGCAGAGGCGGTCGCGACGTTGGGACTGCGTCACGCCGTCGTCACCAGCGTCGCCCGCGACGACCTCGACGACGGGGGCGCGTCCGGGTTCGCCACCACCGTGCGCGCCATCCGCGCACGCACCCCGGCGACGACGATCGAAGTGCTCATCCCTGACTGCAAGGGCGATCCAGGCGCCCTCGACGTGATCTTCGCGGCGCGCCCCGACGTGCTCAACCACAACCTCGAGACCGTGGCGCGCCTCCAACGCGCGGCTCGGCCGTCCGCGGGCTACGCGCGTTCGCTCGCGCTCCTCGCGCGGGCCAAGCATGCGGGCCTCGTCACCAAGTCGGGGCTCATCCTCGGTATGGGTGAAGAGGAGCCCGAGGTTCACGCCGCGCTCGTCGACCTGCGCGCGGTAGGCGTCGACATCGTCACGATGGGCCAGTACCTGCGACCGTCGGCTCAGCACCTCCCCGTCGTTCGCTGGTGGCATCCCGATGAGCTCGCCGCGCTCGGCGACTTCGCGACCGCACTCGGCTTCGCGCACGTTGAGGCGGGACCGCTGGTGCGCTCCAGCTACCACGCGAAGCGCGCCGTCGATTCCGCTTCGCCGGAGATGGCCGGCACTGCTGCCGGCGCCTGAGCGGGTGACTGACACCGCAACGTTCGCGGCTCGACTCGCGCGAGCGCGCACCCGAATGCAGGAGGAGGGCGTCGATGCCCTGCTCCTGTCGGTCGGGCCGGACCTTCCCTATTTCACGGGCTACGAGGCAATGCCGTTGGAGCGGCTCACCATGCTGGTGGTGCCGCGCGAGTCGGACGCGGTGCTCGTAGTCCCCCGGCTCGAAGCACCGCGCGTCGAAGAGCGTCCCGAGGTGTTTTGCGTCGACGCTTGGGACGAGGTCGACGATCCCGTGGCGCGCGTCGCCGCGCTTGTCGACGGCGCGAGATCAGTTGCAGTCGGTGACCACACCTGGGCCCGGTTCGTACTCGCGATGCAATCCGCGTTGCCCCGCGCGCAGTTCTGTGCTGCAAGCCACGTCACCGCACCCTTGCGGGCAGTGAAGGACGCAGATGAGATCGAGGCGCTCTACGCGGCCGCACGTTCGGTGGATGAGATCGCGATCGAGATGCGCGAGCGACCGTTCGCCGGCCGCACCGAGCGCGAGGTGCATCGCGAGCTCATGGAGCGGATTCTTGATGTTGGGCATGAGCGGGTGAACTTCGCGATCGTCGCCACTGGCCCGAACGCGGCGAGCCCGCATCACGATCCGGCCGACCGAGTCATCGCGAAAGGTGACGTCGTGCTGTGTGACTTCGGCGGCACGATGCACGGCTACTGCTCCGACATCACGCGCATGTTCGCGGTCGGCGAGCCTGACGCCGAGGTCCGTGATGCGTACGCCGCGCTCAGGGTTGCCCAGGAAGCCGGGGTGCAGTCGGCACAGGTTGGTGCGACCTGCGAAGCCGTTGACGCGGCGGCGCGCGACGTGCTCGTCGGTGCCGGTTTCGGTGACGCGTTCGTCCATCGCACCGGACACGGGATCGGCATGGAAGCGCACGAGGACCCGTACGTCGTCGCCGGCAACACCACCGAGCTGGTCGCCGGTCACGCGTTCAGCATCGAGCCCGGCGTGTATCTCCCCGGCCGCTTCGGGTTGAGGCTCGAGGACATCGTGGTCGCCACCGCCGACGGTCCGCGCCGCCTCAACGACGCACCCCGCGACCTCGCCATCGTCGCCTGACGCATACCGATGGCCGAGCTCGACGTCGGAACCGTCCTCCTTCAATGGGCCACTGGGGGATTGCTCGCGGGCTGGGTGACGACGCGGCGGCGTGTCGTCGGCACCGGCTACGGCTGGCTCGTGCGCGGCTCGTTCCTCGTGATCGCGCTCGGCGGCGTCGGCGCGGGCTTTGCCGGCGACGAGTCGGGGACCGGCGCGACCGTGCGCGATGTCGGCGGCGCGGCCATGGCCGCGCTGACGACGGTGGCGCTGGTCGTCTCCGTGGTGCGCCGGCGCGTGGCAGTCGACGACGAGCGGGGCTTTCCACCTTGGTTGGACCTTCTCGCGCCGATCGCGGGAGTGATCGCGCTGTGTGGGGCCGCCGATGCGATCGGTGGCCCGTACGCGCTCGGCGCGGCGCGGCTCATCGTCGGGGCCGTCTTCCTCGGCGTGGTGACCGACGCGATGCTCCTCGGGCACTGGTACTTGGTGCAGCCGGGTCTCGGCCGTGAGCCGATCAAGGAGCTCGTCGGGTTCGTTGCGATCGTGTGGCCGCTGGAGGTCGTGCTCTGGTTGGTGCCGACGGGCATGGTCGATGTGCTCGACCGGAGCATCGACGACGGCTACGACGGCCTGCTCGGTTGGACATGGGTCGTGAGCGCGCTCACGACGGTTGCGCTCGCCCTCATCGCTCGACGCGCGCTGCTCGAGCCGTACTACTCGGCGGTCATGGCGACCACCGGGCTCTTGTACCTCGCGATCCTCACTGCGTTCGGCACCGAGGTGCTCCCTCGGGCGTTGCTTGCTCCGTAGCGGAGGGGTCGCGCCACTAGAGTCCTCGGCCGTGCCCGCTCGCGACGCGAAAACTGCTGACGCGCCCGAGGTGACGCCCGCGGCGGGGAGCGAGAGCGTGTGGAAGGTCCGCCTCGCGTCGTTCGATCGACGGTTCCCGCGCGGCCGGCTGATGTTGCTGCTCGTCGGCCTGCTGTTGGCATTGAACGTCACCACTGCATTGCGCGTCGACCGCGTGTCGAAGATCGACGAGCAGTACTGGATCGATCATTTGCTGAACGGCGCGGACTTCGCGATCGACCGGGGTGGTGCACCGATCCTTCAGGAGACCGTGCGCGAGAAGTGCACGCGCGGCTTCGAAGGATTTCCCGACCTTCCGAAGTGCACGAAGGGTCGCCTGAACCCTTCGAAGTACGGCTACTGGCACGGCGTCAACATCACGGGCAACGAGCCCTTCTACTTCTTCGTCACGGGCCCGATCGCGCGCGTCTTGCGATCGACCCCGATCGATCTGCCACCCAACGACAGCCTCGTCACCTGGGCGCGCCTGCTCGGTTCGGTCTGGGCGATAGGTGGCCTGTACTGCCTCATTCGAGCCGGTGAGATCCTTGGTGTACGGCGCCGGTTGCTCCTGTTGGCGTCGGTGTTCATCATTGCGACGCCTGCCCTGCTGCACGCGAACACGATCGTCACACCCGACGCGACCGCATTGCTCGCCGGCGGGGCGGTGCTCCTCGCGGCGCTGTCTTGGGAACGACGAGGGTCGCCGTGGTGGCTGTTCGGGCTCGTGGCGATCGTGGCGGCTGCGTTCAACGACAAGAACGGGATCGGCATCCTCCTCGTGCTCGCTTACTTCGCGGTCCGAGCGCTCGCGGGATATCTCAAGCAAGCCGATGACGATGATCTCCGGAGCTGGCCGGAGTACGCAAGGATCTCCGCGCTGCTCGTCGTGGCGCTCTACCTCGCAAACCGCGGGTGGGATCGGATGTACGTCTGGATCCAGACGGACCTCTTTCCTGTGCGGGGCCTCGCCGACATCTCGAACAACCCGATCGCGCGCTCGTACGGCAACCGCGACATCGGGTTCTGGCACCTGTTCGGTCCCAACACAGTGTTCATGATGTTCCCGCCATTCCAGGACGTCGCCCCACCGATCGAGCGCACGCACCCGCTCTACGTGCTCTTCTCGCGTGGCGCGGAGTACGTGGCGATCGGAGCAATGCTCGCCGTCGCGTTGCGCGACAGGCTCGCGAACAAGATTGGCGTGCTCGGGTTCGCGACGCTTGGCACGTTGCTCGTGAGCCCCACGCTCACGGTCATCCGCAACCAGGTCGACGGCGGCTCGTTCGACCAGCCGGTGTGGCGCTACGCGTTGGCGGCACTCCCCGCGCTGGCCATCGTGCTCGCGTGTGCCGCGCGCACTCGGTTCGCCGAACGCAGTCTGACGGTGCTCACCGTGGTGCTCTACTTCTCGGCGATCTACGTGGTCTTTCGTCCACCGACGGTCGTCTGAGCCGCGGCACAGACGCGCCGAAGTCCTTCCTCGAAGTCGACCTCGGGGGAGTACCCGATCGCGGCACCGACGGCGGTCAAGTCCGCTTCGCTGTCCCGCACGTCGCCCGGTCGTGGATCCACGTGCACAGGTGATGCGGTGAGGCCGAGGATGCGCGCGAGCGCCTCGAGGAGCTCGACGACGGAGTGACGACCGCCACCACCGACGTTGAACACGTGGCCTGAGCACCTGTCTGCCGGCGCGGATCCGGCGAGAAGGTTCGCGCGCACGACGTCGTCGATGTACGTGAAGTCACGGCTCTGGAGGCCGTCGCCCTCGATCACGGGCCGCCGGCCGTCGAGCAGCGCCTGCACGAACAGCGGCACCACCGCCGCGTACGCCGAGTCGGAGCGCTGGCGAGGCCCGTACACGTTGAAGTAGCGCAGGCACACGGTCTCCAACCCGAGCAGCTGCGCGTACACGCGGCAGTACTGCTCGACCGTCACCTTCGTGACTGCGTAGGGCGACTTCGGCGTCGTCGGGTGCTCCTCGTTGCTCGGGAGTGGCGCGACACCGCCGTACACGCTGCTCGACGAGGCGGTCATCACCCGCCGCACACCGGCTCGTCGCGACGCCTCGAGCACGTTGAGCGTGCCGTGGATGTTGACGCGATCTGTGGCGAGCGGTGCGTCGACGGAGCGGCGCACCGATCCGAGCGCGGCTTCGTGGAACACCACATCCGCGCCCTCCACCACCGAGCGCACCACATCCTCGTCGGACACGTCGCCCTGCACGAAGACCACGCCGGCGGGCACCTGCTCGAAGCGTCCGTTCGACAGGTCATCGAGCACCGTGACGTGGTCACCCCGATCGAGGAGTGCGTCGACGAGGTGCGAGCCGATGAACCCTGCTCCGCCGGTGACAACCGCTCTCATGCGTCGCTCTCGGCCATGAGCTCTTCGTAGAGCGCGGCGATGTCGCTCACCAGCCTGTCGCGAGAGAAGTGCTGGGCCGCGTGCTCGCGCGCCGCCACCGCGAAGCGCTGCCGCAGCTCGTCATCCGCGAGCAGGCGCAGCGTCGCAGCGGCAAGCGCATCAGCATCGACGTCGACCACGAAGCCAGTCTGACCGTCGAGCACGACCTCGCGCGCCGAGCCCACGTCGGTGGTGACCGCCGGACAGCCCACCGATGCCGCCTCGATGAGCGACACCGGCATCCCTTCGTTGTCCGAAGTGAGCACCACGGCATCGCACGCGGCGTAGATCGTCTCGACGTCTGACCGCCAGCCAAGGAACCGCACCTGGTCCTCAACGTCCGCGAGCTGCTCTCGGAGCTCGTCGAGCAGATCCCCCTCACCGGCGACGGCGAACACGACGTCGCTGCGCTCGCGCACCACCTGGTGCACGACGTCGGCGAAGCGGTCCGGCCGTTTCACATGCGTGAGGCGCGCCACGAAGGCGACCGCCAACGCGTCGGCCGGGATGGCGAGCTGTGCCCGAGCGGCCGCACGCGAGGGAGGGTCCAGCAGTTGGATGCCCGGCGGGACCACGACGTACTGGTCGGGTCGACCGATGCCGGCCGCGAGCAGGTCGTCGCGCACCCGCGCGCCGACAGCGACCAGCTTGGTGGTGCGCTTCGCGAAAGCGCGCTCGACGCCGATCACCCGCTTCGTCATGAACGGCGAGAAGTAGCCGTGCAGCAAATGACCGTGGAACGTGTGCACTCGCACCGGAACCTTGCCGAACGCCGCCGCGCGCCCGAGCACCCCGGCCTTCGCCGTGTGGGTGTGCACGATGTGCGGCTTGAACGTCTTGATGATGCGCCGAATGCGAAGGAGTGCGCGCAGGTCGCCGATGGGGCTCGGTGATCGCCCGAGCCCGGGAACCTTCTCGATCTGGAGATGCGGAGCTCGGAGCTCGACGTAGTCGGCTTCGCCTTCGTCGACGTCACCCGCCAGCAGTCGCTGCTCGAAGCGCTGTGCATCGAGCCCGTCGTGCAGCCCCGTCACCTGGAGCGCGGGCCCACCGACGTTCATCCGCGCGATGACGCGAAGGACGCGGATCGTGCTCACGATCCACCGCGCGCCCGTTCACACATCGGAGGGAGCCTACGGGTGCGGGCGCGAAGTATGGGGTCCGCTAGCATGGAAACGGTGCGCGTGCTGGTGACCGGCGGAGCCGGTTATATCGGATCGCACCTCGTCGACGCACTCTGCGAAGCCGGGCACGAGGTCCACGTCCTCGACAACCTCTCGACCGGCAAGGCCGCAAACCTGGCGCATCGTCTCGACGAGGTGCTGCTCGTCAACGGCTCGATCCTCGACGCCGAGCTGGTCGAGCGCGAGGTCGAATGGGCCCAGCTCGTCTTCCACCTCGCCGCCGCCGTCGGCGTGCGCCACATCGTCGACGACCCTCTTGCCTCGTTGCTCACGAACACTCGGGGGACTGAGAACGTGCTCAACGCGTGCTTCAGGTTCTGGCGCAAGGTGGTGGTCGCGTCGACGTCGGAGGTCTACGGCAAGACAGCCAAGGTCCCGATGCAAGAGGACGACGATCGCGTGCTCGGGCCCACCACTGTGCATCGGTGGTCGTACTCGACCGCCAAGGCCATCGACGAGCACCTCGCGTTTGCGTACGCCGCCAACCGGCTGCCGGTGGCGATCGTGCGCTACTTCAACTCCTACGGTCCACGGCTCGACGAGCGGGGATACGGATCGGTCGTGGCCAACTTCCTCCGTCAGGCGCTTGCCGGTGAGCCGATCACCGTGCACGGCGACGGTCGACAGAGTCGCTGCTTCACCTACATCGACGACACGGTCCGCGGGACCGTGCTCGCTGGCTTCACGCCCGAGGCTGAGGGCCAGATCTTCAACCTCGGCGCCACCCGCGAGACGACGATCCTCGAGCTCGCCGAGATGATCAAGGCCGCGGTGGGGTCGAGCTCGGTCATCAACCCGACCGCGTACGAGACGTACTACGGGCCGGGTTTTGAGGACACCCGCCGGCGCGTCCCTGACGTGACCCGCGCGCGCGAGCTGCTCGACTGGGTGCCCACGGTGGAGCTCGAGGACGGTCTGGCGCGCACCATCGAATGGTGGGAGAAGACGCATGCTTGACGCGGCATTCGCCGATCGTGTCGAGGCGCGCGACGTGATCGTTGGCGTCGTCGGCTTGGGGTACGTGGGCCTACCTCTGGTGATCTCGTTCGCCGAGTCGGGCTTCCGGAGCATTGGCTTCGATGTCGACGCCGAGCGCGCGGTCGCGCTGAACCAGGGCTCGAGTCACATCGACGACATCGCATCGGAGCGCGTGTCGGCAATGGTCGACGCCGGGCGATTCGAGGCGACCGTGTCCGCCGACACGCTTGCAGACGCCGATGTGATCTTCATCTGCGTTCCTACGCCCTACGACCATGCACCCGACCTCTCCTTCGTGCGGGCGGCCACGAGCACAGTCGCAAGCATCCTTCGACCGGGGATGCTCATCATCCTCCAGTCGACCACGTACCCGGGCACGACCACGGAGATCGTGCAGCCGATGCTCGAACGCGCCGGACTGCAAGCCGGCGTCGACTTCCATCTTGCGTTCTCGCCCGAGCGCGTCGACCCAGGGAACACTGCGTGGACCGTGCACAACACGCCCAAGGTGGTGGGTGGTCTCACGCCCGAGTGCACGGCGCGCGCACGCTCTCTCCTCGAAGCCGTGATGGAAGGACCGGGTCTCGTGCATCCGGTGGGAAGCCCGGCTGCGGCGGAGATGGCCAAGCTCCTCGAGAACACCTATCGGGCGGTGAACATCGCGCTGGTCAACGAGCTGGCGATGCTCGCTCACGAGATGGGCATCAACACGTGGGAAGTCATCGACGCGGCCGCGACCAAGCCGTTCGGGTTCCAGGCGTTCTACCCTGGCATCGGTCCTGGTGGTCACTGCATTCCCGTCGATCCGCACTACCTGGCGTGGAAGGCACGTGAGTTCGACTTCCCGACGAAGTTCATCGAGGTTGCCGCCGATGTGAACGCCGGGATGGCCCGCTACGTGGTGAGTCGGGTCCAAGCGATGCTCAACCGCGATGGGCGCACGCTTGACGGCGCTCGCGTGCTCTGCTTTGGTGCGGCGTTCAAGCGCGGTGTAAGCGACATGCGGAACTCACGAGCGATTCGCGTCATGGAGCTGCTCGAGGACGCCGGTGCGAAGGTGGAGTACACGGATCGACTGGTCCCAACGCTCACGTTCCACGACAGGCAACGCAAGTCCTTCCCGCTCGGTGATGTCGTCACCGCCGGCTTCGACGCCGCGGTCGTGCTCGTCGCTGATGAGGGCTGGCCGCTCGACGAGCTCGATGGGGCGGGTGTTCGGGTGTTTGACGCTGTGAACGCTGGTGGCGAGGGAGGCGGTCATCGTGAGCGGCTCTGAGCCGCGTGTCGCAGTCCTTGGCTGCGGCTACTGGGGTCGCAACCTTGTGCGCGTGTTCGATCAGATCGGCGCGCTCGCAGCCGTGTCGGATCCCGACCCCAACACCGCCGAACAGGTGTCCACCGCGCACGGCGTCATCGCGCGGTCGGTGGATGAGCTGCTCGCCGACGACTCGATCGATAGCGTCGCGATCGCGGCCCCCGCAGCCAAGCATGCGCAGCTGGCCCGGTTCTGTATCGCCGCGGGCAAGCACGTCTTCGTCGAGAAGCCGCTCGCGCTCGATGTTGCCGAAGCCGAGGAAGTGTGCGCGGCTGCCGAAGACGCGGAGCGCGTGCTCATGGTCGGCCACTTGCTCCAGTACCACCCGGCGTTCCTCCGTCTGAAGGAGCTCGTGCGAGAAGGCGCGCTCGGCCACCTCGAGTACGTGTACTCGAACCGTTTGAACCTCGGCCGGTTCCGGCGGGAGGAGAACATCCTCTGGAGCTTCGCTCCGCACGACCTCTCGATGATCCTCTCCCTGTTCGGCAGCGAGCCCAACCACGTCCACGCGGTGGGCGGGTGGCCGATGCACCGAGACATCGCCGATGTCACGACCACCCACCTCGGCTTCCCCGGGGGCGAGCGCGCACACGTGTTCGTGTCGTGGCTGCACCCGTTCAAGGAGCAGAAGCTCGTCGCAGTAGGTGAGGGTGGCATGGCGGTGTTCGACGACCGCCTGCCATGGGAGTCCAAGCTCGTCCTCTACCCCCACCAGGTCGACTGGCGCGAAGGCCTTCCCGAACCGGTCGCGGCCGACGCACAAGCGGTCCCGGTGAAGGAGGCGGAGCCGCTGGAGCAGGAGTGCCGCCACTTCCTCGACTCGATCACGACCGGTGCCACCCCTCGCACTGACGGGCGTGAAGGGCTGCGTGTGCTTCGGGTGCTCGCCGCAGCCGAGGCATCGCTCGCAGCGCAGCGCAGCGCTACAGCTGTGATTCGCGCCCGTACCGAGGACAGCGGCGTGTTCGTGCACGAGAGCGCGTACGTCGACGAGCCGAGCGAGATCGGTGCGGGCACCAAGATCTGGCACTTCAGCCACGTCCTGGCTGGCTCGAAGATCGGCAGCGAGTGCACGCTCGGGCAGAACGTGGTCATCGGTCCGAACGTCTCGATCGGCGATCGCTGTCGGATCCAGAACAACGTCAGCGTCTACGACGGTGTGACCCTTGGGTCCGATGTGTTCTGTGGTCCGTCCTGTGTGTTCACCAACGTGTTGAACCCGCGGGCCGCGGTGTCTCGGAAGGACGAGTTCCGTCAGACGCACGTTGGGCGCGGTGCCACGATCGGAGCGAACGCAACGATCGTGTGCGGACACGATCTGGGTGAGCACGCATTCATCGCGGCGGGTGCGGTGGTCACCGACGACGTGCCTGCCTTCGCGCTCATGGCTGGTGTTCCCGCCCGGCGCATCGGGTGGATGAGCCACGACGGTGAGCGCCTCGGTGACGACCTCGTGTGCCCCCGGTCGGGTCGGCGGTACCAGGAGGTGGAGCCCGGCCGGCTCGAGGAGATCACATGATGGCCACCACCGCGACTGCACCGATTGCGTTCATCGATCTCGCCGCGCAGCGCGAGCGGCTTGGTGATCGAATCGACAGCGCAATCAAGCGCGTGCTCGACCATGGCGCGTTCATCATGGGACCCGAGGTTGCCGAGCTCGAATCCGCTCTCGCCGACTACTGCGGCGTGAAGCACTCCGTCACCTGCGCAAGCGGTACCGACGCCTTGCTCATGGTCCTGCTCGCCCGAGGGATCGGTCCGGGCGACGCCGTCATCGTGCCGTCGTTCACGTTCGCGGCGACCGCCGAGGTCGTGGCTCTGCTCGGTGCAACACCGGTGTTCGTCGACGTCGAGTTCGACACCGCCAACCTCGCAGTCAACAAGCTCGATGCCGCGCTCCAAGCAGCTCGCGCCGCTGGCGTCACGCCGCGCGCGGTGATCGCGGTCGATCTGTTCGGGCAGCCGGCTGACTACGAGGAGATCGAGGCGTTCTGTGCGGAGCACGAGCTCTTCCTCGTCGCGGACGCAGCGCAGAGCTTCGGTGCGAGCTGGCGCGACCGACGGGTGGGGTCGATCGGTGACGTTGCTTGCACGAGCTTCTTCCCAGCGAAGCCGTTGGGTTGCTACGGGGACGGCGGCGCGATCTTCACCGATGACGACGAGCTCGCGACCGTGCTGCGGTCACTTCGAGTGCACGGGCAGGGATCGAACAAGTACGACAACGTGCGAGTTGGCATCAATGGTCGACTCGACACCATCCAAGCGGCGGTCCTCCTCGAGAAGCTCGCGATCTTCGACGACGAGCTGCGATCGCGTGAGCGGGTCGCGGCTCGTTACCGCGACGGGCTGAAGGGTGTGGTCGACGTGCTCGCACTGCGACCGGATCGCACGAGCGCGTGGGCGCAGTTCACGATCACCTGTGATGCGCGGGACGAAGTCGCGGCAACCCTTCAGGCCGCAGGGGTGCCGACGGCCATCTACTACCCGGTGCCCCTGCACTGGCAGCCGGCCTACGCAGGCTTCCCGCTCGCATCCGACGGCCTCCCGGCAAGTGAAGAGTTGGCGGGCCACGTGCTGAGCCTCCCGATGCATCCATACCTGTTGGAAGACGTGCAGGACCGCGTGATCCAGGCGTTGGCGGGCGCCCTGCGGTGACATCGGGTCCTACCGTCGACGACGAGAACGCTGCCTTCTGGAACGAGCTGTGCGGCACTTCGCTCGCGCGTCAGGTCGGCGTGACGGGTCGAAGCGCAGACGACCTGCGCCGTTTCGATGACGCGTATCTGCACTTCTATCCGTACCTGGACCGGTACCTCCCTGAAGACCTCACCGGTGAGCGCGTGCTCGAGGTTGGGTTGGGCTACGGCACCCTCGGCCAGGTCATCGCGGAGCGTGGCGCGCAGTACACCGGCGTCGATGTGGCGGCGGGACCGGTCGCCATGATGCGGCACCGGATGGTGCTGATCGGTCGCTCGGACTGCGAGGCTCGTCAAGCGTCGGTACTCGAGCTGCCGTTCGATGATGCGATGTTCGACCGCGTGGTGACGGTCGGATGCCTGCACCACACCGGCGATCTTCGCCGAGCGATGACCGAGGTGTCGCGGGTGCTCCGCCCGGGCGGGCACGCGTTGGTCATGGTCTACAACAAGTGGTCGGCGCGGCGTCTCCTCGCTGGCCCGGCGCTTCTTCTGCGACGCGTCATCCATCGCAGCGGTCGCGCCGAGGCGATGCGGGGGTTGTACGACAAGGATCAGTCGGGAGCGGCGGCGCCACACACCGAGTTCGTGTCGCGGCGGGCGCTTCGAGCGCTCTTCGACGGTTGGCGCGACGTACGCATCGACCGCAGGAACCTGTCGTTCGGGCGGATCGCGTTCCTTCGCCGCCCGGCTCTGACGGTCGGATTGGACCGGATCGCGGGTCTCGACCTCTATGCGCAGGCGGTGCGGTGACCACCGACATCGATGCTGCGCTGTTGATCTACCACCACGGCCTCAGCGAGAACGCGCCGACGATCAAAGAGCACGTGGATGCGTTCACGCGCTACACGCACCTCCCGGTCTTCGCCCTGAACAGTGATCGGGGGCTTCCTCGTGGGTTGGGACCGATGCGCTTTCGCGCGCTCATCCTGCATTACTCGATCTTCAGTGGCGACTACTACCTCCTCAGCGCGCCGTATCGACGGTTTCTCAAGCGCCACAGTGACCGCCACTTGATCACGTTCTTCCAAGATGAGCACCGCTTCTGCCGTCGTCGATTCGACTTCTTGAACCGCTACGACGTCGAGACCGTGTACACGTTGCTCGAACCCGAGTACCACCAGCAGGTCTACGGCGCGCACACCGGTGTCTCCGCCATCCACCACACGCTCACCGGCTACGTGAGCGACGAGCTGATCGACATCGCCAAGCGCTTCGGCGTTCCCGACGACGAGCGAGCGATCGACATCGGCTACCGCGCTCGCCAGCTCGCGTACTACCAAGGTCGTGGCGCCATGGAGAAGCACGAGATCGGCGACCGCTTCGAAGCGCGCGCGTCCGGCCTCGGACTTCACACGGACATCAACTCTCGCGAGGGCAGCCGCCTGTACGGCGACGACTGGTACCGATTCGTGGCGTCATGCCGCGGCATGCTCGGGGTCGAGTCGGGCACTTCGGTGTTCGACCTCGACGACAGCGCGCGGGAGCGGACCGAAGCACTTCTCGCCGAGGAACCCAACCTGTCGTTCGACGAAGTCGCGCGCCGGGTGCTGCACGAGTACGAGGACAAGATCTACTACCGGACGGTGAGCCCACGACACTTCGAGGCCGCGGCGTTTCGTGTGGTCCAGATCCTCTACCGCGGCCGGTATTCGGGCGTCATGGAACCTGACGTGCACTACCTGGCGCTCGAGAAGGACTTCTCGAACTTCGACTCGGTGATGGCGCGGTTCTCGGATCCCGCGGTGCGCAAGCAGATCACCGACCGTGCGTATGACGACCTGATCGCCTCCGGGCAGTACACCTACGGGCGGTTCATGGCCGGCGTGGACGACCATCTCGCGTCGGTCGGTGTCGCACCGACGATTCCGAGTACCGAGCGACGCGCGATCGAGCGTGCGATCCGCCGAGGATCGGTGCTCGGTCGCCTCCTCGCTCATCTGCGCTGGTTCATCCGCAACGTGCCGTTCCCCGGCCGCCGCGGGTTGGCGGAGCGCTATCGCAAGGTGCGACAAGCACTCGAGGCCCGATGATCCATCTGTACTACGAGGCGCTCCGCGGGTTCCGCCGTCGAACGGGCTTCGCCGTCATCCTCTTCACGCTCTCGGGGCTGTTCGAGAGCTTTGGCATCGCCGCGTTGCTGCCATTCCTCCAGGGCAGCTTGAAGGGCGAGGGCAACAAGGAGTACTTCGGGCTGCGAGGCGACGACCTCGCCTTCGCCGCGCTGGTGGCCGTGATCGTCCTCGGAGTCCTTGCGGCGGTGCTCCGCTACGTCGCCGACCTGCGGCTCTATCGCTTGCAAGCTGACCTGGAAGCGTCGCTGCGCGATCGCATGGCGAACGCGCTGCTTCAGATGCGGTGGACGTCGTTCCTTCGGATGTCGTTCGGCGAAGCCGCCAAGGCGGTGATCACCGACGGTCAGGGGGTGGGTCTCGGCACTGCTGGCTTGGTCAATGGCTTGGGCTTCGCCGCGATCGCCTTCGTGTTCGTGGTGGTTGCCGCGACCATCTCATTGGAGATGACCGGTGCGACCTTGGTGTTCGGCGCAGTCATCGCCGGCGTCTACAAGGTCAGCGGTCGGAAGGCGGAACAGCGGGGCCGCCTCCTCGTAGATCAAGCCACACGCGTGACCGACGTCACCGAAGGCATGTTCAACAACTTCAAGTTCCACCGCTCGACCGGCGTGCGCAACGCGGTGCTGTCGGATGCGAACAAGGTGTACCGCGACTGGGCCGACGACTTCGTGCGGGTCTGCCGGTTCCAGCCGGCTACCCGCATGGCCTTCGACATCGCAGGTCTCGCCTTCATCGCGGCGACGCTCGCGATCTCGGTCCTGGTGCTCGACAACTCCGCGACCGAGGCCTTCGTGTTCCTTGCGCTCTTCTATCGGCTCGCGCCCAAGCTCCAACAGGCGCAGCAGGGTCTGCTCGTCGCCAAGGCTCACGGTGCATGGTGGAGCGCCTGGAATGAGCGGTACCTGCACGCCGTTGCCGAGATCGACGACCGTCGTGGCGCCGCCGCGCTCGAACAGGTACCGAAGATCGAGCTCAACGACGTGTCCTTCTCGTATCCAGGGCGCGAGGTCACCGCGATCGAGCAGGTGTCGTGGACGCTCGAAGCCGGCGCGTGCCTTGCACTGGTCGGCGAGTCGGGGAGCGGCAAGACCACCGTGCTCGACTTAGTGACAGGGTTGCTCGAACCCGCGGGCGGCACGATCCAGCTCGACGGCATCGACCAGCACGCCCTCGACATCGACGCCTGGCAACGGAGCATCGGAGTTGTCATCCAGGACTCACCGGTGTTCTTCGGGACGGTGCTGGAGAACGTGGCGTGGGGGGCGGAGCCGGATCGTGCTCGCGCGCAGCGCTGCTTGGAGCAGGCCAATGCCGCCGCCGTGGTCGCGGCCCTCCCGGAAGGGCTCGACACCCACGTCGGGCTGCACGGGAGCCGTCTGTCCGGTGGACAACGCCAACGTCTCGCGCTGGCGCGTGCGCTCTACCGCGAACCTCTCCTCCTCGTGCTCGACGAGGCGACCAGCGCACTCGATGCCGCGTCGGAGCAGGCCATCCAGTCCGCCCTCAGCCGCCTCAAGGGCACCTGTTCGATCATCCTCGTTGCCCATCGGCTCAAGACCGTGGAGATGGCCGACACGATCGTGGTGCTCGCCGGTGGCCGAGTCGTCGAGGCCGGCACGTGGACCGAGCTCGAGCGAGCCGGCGGTACCTTCCGTCGGATGCTGACCGCGCAGGGGAACGAGCCGCGGACCGCGGACGCATGACACCGATCAACCGTCGAGTCTTGTACGTGGGGCAGGCGTACTACATTCGCGGAACGGTTCCTTGCGCGATCCGTAGATCCCGCCGGACGACGCGACGACGAGCTTCGAGACGCCGAGCTCGAGCGCGGCTTCGGCCAGCTGG